>Ga0209064_1000474_pt1 | contig 89514 bp, 80 predicted proteins | sample Inofromicrocosms_FD_187498 | JGI IMG/M metagenome (GOLD analysis project Ga0209064, IMG submission 187498) | Mouse cecum microbial communities from Vienna, Austria - Inoculum for glucosamine and mucus D2O microcosms (SPAdes) (version 2) | ecosystem: Host-associated > Mammals > Digestive system >...
TAAACGGGAGCATGGACGTTACCGCCGCGCTGGCCGACCTGGAGACGCAGCTTGAAGCAATGGGGATGTGGGAACTGATCGGCCTGTGGCTGGAGACCAACATTATCAACCTGTGCATGTGGGTGTTGTCCATCGTGATCTTTGTCATTGTGTATGGCCGCATGATTGAAATATATCTCACGGTCAGCCTGGCACCCATACCGTTTTCCACAATGGCAAACCGTGAATGGGGGCAGATGGGGACGAATTACCTGCGTTCCCTGTTTGCTTTAGGTTTCCAGGGGTTTTTGATTATGGTCTGCGTCGCGATCTATGCGGCGCTGGTCCAGTCAATCCCTTCTTCCGGCGACATCCACGGCGCGATCTGGGGCACGGCAGGCTATACGGTCCTGCTGGCCTTTGCCCTGTTTAAGACAGGCTCGCTATCCAAAAGTATTTTTAACTCGCATTAGTGTGTAACCGACCTATTTTAACAAGAAGGAGGATTTTTCTATATGAGTAAGACCAACCATGAAACCATGCAGCCGGAGGCCCAGGCGGGCGAGGGCTTGAAGCTGGATGTAACGGTACGCCCGATTGCCCCGATGGGGAACCTTCTGGCTTTCGCCAATGTGACGATTGGGGACTGTTTCAAGATCGACGGCTTCCGTATCTGCTCCGGCGAGAACGGCCTGTACGTCAATATGCCCTCCACCCAGGATAAGCAGGGAAAATGGAGGGATGTCTGCTGGCCGGTGACGGCGGATTTCCGCAGGCAGCTTAATGACGCCCTGATCGGAGGGTACGGCCAGGCGATTGAAAACCTGCAGGCCACCCTTGAAGCGACAAAGGGAGCGGCGGAGAAGCCTTCCCTGGCCGGCGCCCTGAAAGAAAATGCCGGCAAGGTCAAGACGCCCCCGGCAAAATCCGCCCCGGCCAAGAATGAGCAGGCCCGGTAATGGCGGAGGCCGGAAAATATGGCATCGTGTACGCGGACCCGCCCTGGCGCTATGATATGAAACGCGGAAATGGGGTGGCCGAAAAGCACTACCCCACCATGAGCATGGAAGAAATATGCGCGCTGCCGGTTGCAGACCTTGCGGCCAAAGACAGTGCGCTTTTCCTATGGGCCACCTTCCCACAGCTTAATGAGGCGTTCCGGGTGATCGAAGCATGGGGGTTCAAATATAAGACGCTGGCCTTCCTCTGGCTCAAACAGAACCGGAAAGCAGATTCCTGGTTTTACGGGATGGGGTTCTGGACCCGCTCTAATGCGGAGGTATGCCTTCTGGCGACACGCGGGCGCCCGAAACGCCAGTGCGCGGGAATCCACCAGTTTGTAATCTCCCATATTGAGCAGCACAGCAAGAAGCCGGACGAGGTACGGGATAAGATTGTGAAGCTCATGGGCGACCAGCCCAGGATAGAGCTTTTTGCAAGGCAGCAGACCCCCGGCTGGGATGTGTGGGGCAATGAGGTGGAATCCACGGTCACGATGCAGGAACAAAACCAGTGAGATACAGCATGAATGGAGGTGAATTTACATGCCTTATGTACCCGTACCCAAAGACTTAACGAAAGTCAAGACCAAGCTGGCGTTCAACCTGACGAAGCGCCAGCTTATCTGTTTCAGCCTGGCCGCATTGGTCGGGCTGCCGGTATACTTCCTTACCCGCGGCGCTGTCGGTAACTCGGCGGCGGTGCTAATGATGATCGGGCTTATGATGCCCTTTTTCTTTTTCGCCATGTATGAGCGGGATGGGCAGCCGGCGGAGAAACTTCTGAAAAACAGGCTCCGCTATAAGCTCTGGCCGAAGAAACGGCCATACCGGACGGAAAATTTGTATAAATCCATGTCAGAGAAGGAGGTTATGAGGATTGCCAAAAACCAGACAGCAGGAGGCCCAGGAAAAGCGCCTGCAAAGAAACATCAGGCAGGCAAAAAAGGCCAGGGCAGACGCAAAAACAGGCGGGCGTAATGCTTCCCGCATAAAGCCGTCCAGGAAAGGCGGCTTTTTCAGTGGGCTTAAATCGGACGCCCCGCAGACGGTCCAGCAGAGCATTCCCTATAAGGAAATGTACCGGGATGGGATCTGCCGGCTGACGGATAAGCTCTACACCAAGACGGTGCAGTTTTTTGACATTAACTACCAGCTCGCACAGGCGGATGACAAGGCGCAGATTTTTGAGGGCTACTGTGATTTCCTCAATTATTTTGACGCTTCGATCCATGTGCAGCTTACCTTCATCAACCAGCGTGCAAATATGCAGGATTTCGCCCGCAGTATCGACATCCCCATCCGCGGCGACGAATATGACGGAATCCGCAGGGAGTATGGGGATATGTTAAAGGGCCAGCTCCAAAAAGGCAACAACGGCCTTACCAAGCGGAAATATATCACTTTCGGCATTGAGGCCGACGACCTTCGCACCGCGAAGATGCGCCTGGAGCGGATCGAGGCCGATGTGCTGGCGAATTTCAAAGCCCTGGGAGCGCATGCAAAGCCACTTAATGGGCTGGAACGCCTGGAGGTTCTTCACAGCCAGCTCCACCCGGACGGGCAGGAAAAGTTTCATTTTGTCTGGGCGGACCTGCCGAAAACCGGGCTTTCCACAAAGGATTTTATTTCGCCCTCCGGCCTGTCGTTCTCAAATGACGGAAAGACTTTCCGGGTAGCCGACCATTCCGGGGCGGTGTCTTTTTTGCAGATTTTAGCGCCGGAGCTGACGGACCGGCTGCTGGCGGAGCTCCTTGACCTGGACGACGCCGTGACGGTGAACCTGCATATCCAGTCCATCGACCAGGCCCAGGCGATCAAGAACATCAAGCGCAAAATGTCCGATTTGCAGAAAATGACCATTGAGGAACAGAAGAAAGCGGTCCGCGCCGGGTATGACATGGACATCATACCTACCGACCTTGCCACCTATGGCGAAGAAGCAAAAAATCTCTTACAGGATTTGCAGAGCCGGAATGAGCGGATGTTTTTAGTCACGGTACTGGTGGAGAACATCGCGCCGAAACGCCAGAAGCTGCTGAACGATATTCTGTCTGCCTCCGGCATTGCGCAGAAATATAACTGTGCCCTGAAACGTCTGGACTTCCAGCAGGAGCAGGGCCTTATGTCCTCCCTTGCATTAGGGCTGAACCAGGTTGAGATTGAGCGGGGGCTTACGACCAGCAGCACCGCCATTTTCGTGCCGTTCACGACCTGCGAGCTGTTCCAGGAGGGCGAGGCGCTTTATTATGGCCTGAACGCTTTAAGCAACAACCTGATCATGGCGAACCGCAAGAACTTAAAGAACCCCAACGGCCTGTTCTTAGGCACGCCGGGCAGCGGCAAGTCTTTCTCGGCAAAGCGTGAGATCGTCAATGTGTTCCTTTTAACGGAGGATGACATCATCATTGCAGACCCGGAAAATGAGTACGGGCCTTTAGTACAGCAGTTCGGCGCCCAGGGGCAGGTCATTGATATTTCCCCGACTTCCACCAACTACATCAACCCGATGGACATTAACCTGGACTATTCGGACGATGAAAACCCCATTACGCTGAAAAGCGATTTTATCCTGTCGCTGTGTGACCTTATTATCGGCGGCAAGGAAGGGCTTTCCCCGATTGAGAGGACCATTATTGACCGCTGCACGAGGCTGGTGTACCGGGATTACCTGCAGGACCCCCGCCCGGAGAATATGCCGATCCTGGGAGACCTGTATGAGCTGCTTTTGAAGCAGGCTGAACCGGAGGCACAGAATATCGCTACGGCTTTGGAAATCTATGTCAATGGTTCCCTGAATGTGTTCAATCACCGTTCCAACATTGACATGAACAACCACCGGGTACTCTGCTTCCAGTTAAAGTCTCTGGGGAAAGCACTGAAAGAGATCGGCCTTCTCATTATGCAGGATGCCGTGTGGAACCGTGTCACGGCCAACCGTTCCAAGCATAAGACGACCTGGTTCTATATTGATGAATTCCATCGTGTAGCGACACGTTGTCGCATATAAACTCTGCGTGGGAGAAATCCTGCAAAGAGGTAAAAGTGACGGAAAGGCATAGCCTTTCTAACTGATACTCCGAGGAGTGGAATGACGGGGTAACGCCCTGAAACGCTCCCCCTGATACTGCGTTGGAGGAAACGGGGCGCAATCCCTGCGACTGACACAGCACGCTGAAGTCGGCTGGACACACCCGCCTTACACGAGGTAAAAGACGGTAGGGCAAAGACGAGCCAGAGGTGGCCGTGGGTGATAGGCCGGGGGTTCATAACCGCATATGGCGAGTATGCTTAATGCTGACAAAATCCTGAATGTACAAGTCTAAAATTCGAGCGGTCAGAAAGGCCGCTGCCGCAAGTGCGGCGTGTGTGGGGTAAAGTACGATTGGTGAATAGGAACCACCCTATGGTGTTACAGGCACCATCCAGCACACAGGCTTAAAGGGAAACCTAAGTGCGGTTGAAATTAAGAATAGGAATATCGGAACGTGGAAATTCCCCGGCGTGGAGCCATTGCGGGCAGGGAAGCGCTGGAAGGGAAAGCCGTGTCACCACTTACCGGGGGTGCGGTATAACTTTCCTTAACCGGGGAGGAAACAGCAGCCATGTTACCTGTGAAGCCGTGAAAAAAGTAAGCGGTGGAGGGAAGGGCTGTAGTCAGGGTAAGATTGCAAGAAATAATTATGTTACAGACAGACCCCATAGGTTCGGGTAGGACTAAGAAAGGCCAAATCCACTAAGGAAAGAAGGCCGACTATGGCAACAAAAGACAAGGCAAAGAAGAAATCAAAGCTGCGCCATGCGGAGTATTACGACTTCCAGGGAATCCAGGACAAGCTGTATGCCGACAGCCAGAAAGGACGGGTATTCAAACATCTCGTAGAGGTTATTACCCTGCCGGAGAATATAAGGCTGGCATACCGCAACATCAAGGCAAACCACGGGAGCAAGACCGCTGGCACGGACGGAAGGACAATCAAGGATTTAGAGAATCTCCCTGATGAAAAGCTGGTTGCGCTGGTTCAGAAAAAGCTGGGCTGGTATAAGCCGCAAAGCGTCCTGCGTGTAGAAATCCCAAAAGGCAGTGACCCAACGAAAAAGCGTCCGCTTGGGATACCCACTATACTCGACCGCCTGATACAGCAATGCGTGTTACAGGTTCTTGAACCAATCTGCGAAGCAAAGTTCCATGACCACAGTTATGGGTTCCGCCCAAACAGAAGCCAGGAACACGCTGTTGCGCTGGTTTATAAGAACATACAGCTATCGCATTATTATTATGTTGTGGATATCGACATCAAAGGATTTTTCGATAATGTAAACCATGGCAAGCTGTTAAAGCAGATGTGGGCAATGGGAATCCGTGACAAAAAGCTGCTGAGTATCATATCGGCAATGCTGAAAGCGGAGGTTGCGGGGATAGGCTTCCCGGAGAAAGGCACGCCGCAGGGCGGCATTATCTCGCCGCTCCTGTCCAATATCGTGCTGAATGAGCTGGACTGGTGGATAGCCAGCCAGTGGGAGGACTTCCCCACCCGGAAGAAGTATGCTACCGGGACGAATTACAACGGGACGGAAAACAAAGGAAATAAATATAAAATGCTCCGGGACTACACACGGCTGAAAGAAGTTACATGTGTACGGTATGCTGATGATTTTAAGCTGTTTGCGAAAAGTTACCAGCAGGCACAGAAACTGTTTTATGCGGTGGAGGGCTGGCTAAAGGGCCGGCTGGGGCTTTCCATAAGCCCTGAAAAATCCAAAATCGTAAACCTGAAAGAGACATATTCGGAGTTTCTCGGTTTGCGTATTAAGGCGACAAACCACGGCAGTGGACACAGCCCCAAATATGTAGTGGAGAGCCATATCAGGGAGAAGTCACTTGATAAAATCAAATCAGATATGAAAAGGCTGATACACGACATTGAATTTCCCGGACACGGAAAACGTGCGGAACATGCGGCGGTAGCCCGTTTTAATTCCTACGTTATAGGTGTCCACAATTATTACAGCATGGCAACTTTTATCTGCCATGACTTCCATACACTGGCCTTTTCAGTCCATAAGAGCCTGAACGCGAGGTTGAAAAAGCGTCTGAAAACTGTAAAACAGGTAAGAAAGCGAAAACTTGGATATGTAATTCCTGATTATATTAAGGAGCGTTATGGCGGTAGCGAACAGCTAAAATTTGTCCGGGGATATGCGCTTGCACCGATTGGGTATGTAAAACACAGGAATCCCATGATGAAGCGGTGCATAACCAACAGCTACACGCCGAAAGGACGTGAGGCAGTCCACAAAATGCTGGGGAAAAGCATAGATACAGGTATCATGCACTATCTCATGCGTAACCCAATCCCATACCGGACAGCGGCTTACAATGATAACCGCATATCGCTTTATTGCGCCCAATACGGAAAATGTGCGGTAACTGGCAGGAAACTTGAAAGAAATGAAATCCACTGCCACCACAAGTTACCGAAATATCTTGGAGGAACGGACGAATATAAGAATCTGGCTATCGTCAGTGAAGATGTCCACCGCCTGATACACGCAACAAACCCGGAAACAATCAGGAAATACCTTGAAAAACTGAACCTTGATGCCAAACAGTTGAAGAAGCTGGAGAAATTTAGAAGCCTTGCAAAAGTTGAGAGTTGTCTGAAATGTAACGCAATCTAAGACCTTGATGGCAAGCCGGATGAATCGAAAGGGTTCACGTCCGGTTTAGAGCGGGGGAAAATCCGGAGATAACATCAAAGGATTACCTATCGCTATTGCTTTTGAAAGAACGGCAGACGGCAATCTATTCCGTGGAGATTTGGAAAAGGTTCCGGAAATGGGGCGGCATACCTACAGGCTTGACGCAGAATGTGGGCGATTTTTTGAAATCGGAGGAAATCGAGGGCATACTCGGCAACTCCGATTTTGTTTATCTGCTGAACCAGAACGCAAAAGATCAGACGATACTTGCCGACAAGTTAGGGCTGTCCGAGAAGCAGCTTGCCCATGTGACCAATTCCGAGCCGGGGAGCGGGCTTATCCTGTTTGACAACGTGGTTATCCCATTTGTTGACAAGTACCCGGCAGACACAAAGACCTTTGCGATCATGAACACAAGGCCGGAGGAAAGCATAAAGCAGGAGGAAACGGATTGAAAATAGGGCTGATTGATGTGGACGGACACCGTTTCCCAAACCTCTGCCTGATGAAGCTGTCCGCTTACCATAAGGCAAGGGGCGATACGGTGGAATGGTATGACAATGAAAAGTGCTATGACCTTGTTTATATGAGCAGGGTATTCACGGACACTTATTCAAAAGATTATGAAGGGAGCATAAAGGCTTGCCACGTCATAAAGGGCGGCACAGGGTACGGCCTTGACAATAAGCTGCCGGACGCTGTGGAGCATACACACCCGGATTATGGGCTGTACCCGCAGTTTGCGGGAACGGCCTACGGTTTCCTTTCCAGAGGATGCCCCCGTGGATGCGGATTCTGCATTGTCGGGAATAAGGAGGGAAGAAAGGCGGTGGCTGACCTGTCTGAATTCTGGGGAGGTGAAAAGGAGATCAAGCTCCTTGACGCAAACATTTTGGCCTGCCCTGATTGGGAGAGGCTCTTAGGGCAGCTTGCGGACAGCGGGGCAGAGGTTGATTTCACGCAGGGGCTTGATGTGCGGCTGATAACGCCGGAAAAGGCGGCGGCATTAAACAGAATCAATACAAAAATGCTGCATTTTGCGTGGGATAACCCGGAAGATGACCTGACACCGTATTTTAGGAAGTTTCTGGAGCTGACAACGGTAAAGGATAAGCGGAAAAGACGTGTCTACGTCCTTACCAACTATGGCAGCACCCATGAGCAGGATTTATACCGCATCTATACTTTGCGTGACATGGGATATGACCCTTATGTGATGGTATATGAAAAGCCGACAGCGCCGGAGGAAACCCGGAAAATGCAGAGGTGGGTAAACAACAAGCGGCTGTTTTATTCTGTAAAGGATTTTAAGGATTATGACCCGGATGGTTATAGAAAACGGAAGGGGGAATAAGTCACGAGTAAAGGGATAGAACGGCAGAACCATATTTACTGTATGGACTGCATGGAACTTCTACAGCAGATGCCGGATGAATCCGTGTCCATGATACTTACTGACCCGCCGTATGGGATTTCCTACCAGAATAATTTTACTAACAGAAAACACCGGATGCTGGAGGGTGACGATGGCATAGACTATGAGAAGTTTGCCGGACAGAGTTACCGTGTCCTGAAAGAAAATGCCCATGCTTATTTTTTTACACGGTTTGACTGTTACCCATATCATTATGAATGTCTGGTACAGGCAGGTTTCAGCGTAAAAAACTGCATGGTGGTGGAAAAGGGTACGGTAGGAGGCATTGGGGATTTATCAGGAAGTTATGCCAATAATGCGGAGTGGATTATTTTCTGCCAGAAAGGAAGGAGGGCTTTTAATCATACCACGCTGCTGCAGAACAGGAAAAAAGAGGGATCAATATTCCAGACGGGGAGAGAACCAAGTAAAAAATATAAAACAAGGTTCAATAGCTGCTGGTTTGGGGCGGAATATCCCAAGGCAACCTACAATTCCACATGGCAGAAGCGGAATGGGATATACCACCCAACAGTAAAAAATGTGGAGTTCCTTTCATGGCTGGTTCAAATATCAAGCAATCCGCAGGAGATTATTTTTGATGGTTTTATGGGAACCGGAAGCACGGCTCTTGCGGCAGTTTTGACAGGGAGGGAATATTTAGGAGCAGAAATCAACCGGGAGTATTATGAAATCTCCCAAAGAAGAATTGGAGAAGTGAAGCTATTAGAGCAGGAAGGAAATTGATAAGAATGGCAGAAAAAAAGAAAAAACAGCCTGCTGAATTTGCAAAGGATAAAAATGCTTTCACGGGTGGAAGTTCCAAAAAAAAGGATGTCAATACCCAAAAGGCAAAGCAGAAGCAGTCCGGCGCACACCAGCCGAGGGATGCGGATGTAACTTCTGGACATGATGTCCAGAAGCAGGTGAATGAGCCGGAACAGGAAAGTTTTCAAGGTAGTGTAAGGAAAGCAGAAAGGCAGAAAGTAAAGGCAGGGCAGAAAAAACGCAGACAGCAGGGGCAGCTCCAAAAGGAAAACAGTTTTACGGAAAATAAGGAAAAGCCGGACAGCGGCAATGTGGAAAGCAAAGCGCAGGACGGTTTTTCTAAGGAACAAAATATCTTTATGGAGGAAAGCGGAGGGGAGCAGGCCGAAGAAACAAAGGATTTGAGGGACGATTACCGCCGCAGGGACACTTACCGCCAGAGCCAGAAGAAGGGCAGATACCGCAGGCGGGAACATCAGGACAGGGAACGCACGAAAAAGACAGACTTCGAGCGAGACTTCCAGACAAAGGATAATTCCTTTGCGGAAAGCAATCCCTTTACCGATGGTACAGAACCGGAATTTCAGGGCAGCAAGAAATTAGACAGGCTGCAAAAGAAAGCGGAGAAAGCCGGGAAAAAGACCGAAGCGGCAAGAAAGAAGCTGCCAAAGAAAAAGGAGTATTCCTTAGAGCGTGTCTTTGATGAAAAGACAGGCAGGGCAAAGTATGTGCTGACTGCTGTAGTAAAAGAAAAGCCTTTCAAGGAAGATAACCCGGTAAAGAGGATAGCGGGCAGAGCCGGATCAGAGTTTACCAATTATGCACATGGCAAAGTTGCTGAATCTGAAAAGGAAAACTCTGCCGTGGAGGGCGCACATAAGACAGAGCAGAAAGCAGAAGATACCTACCGTTTTGTGAAGCGGCATTATAAGAACAAAGAACAAAGGCAGCGTGAAAAAGTGGCAAAGCTGGAGAAAAAACAGTTTAAAAAAGAAGTGAATTTCCGCTACCAGAAGTTTTTGGAAGAAAACCCGGAAATGCAGGAAAAGACCTTAAAAAAACAGTTACAGAAAAGGCTGCAGAAACAGCGCATCAAGCGTGAGTATGCAAAGGCAAGGCGGGCGGGGCAGGCGGCGAAGAACACAAAGGAAGCGGCTGTAAAGTCTGCCAATTTTGCAACATCGGTTGCGAAGAAATTGCAGGAGATAGCCGCAAAACATACGTCGCTCTTTGTGACAGTCGGCGCTTTTGCAGTCCTGCTCATTATGATTATGACTTCCATATCGTCCTGCGGGGCGATGTTCTCGGAGGGCATGAGCGCCACGCTGGCAGGGAGCTACATGAGCGTCCCGGCAGAAATTGACGCTGCTGACCTGGCATTTTCGGAGCTTGAAATGGAATTGCAGAAAGAGATTGATTCCATAGAAACGGATTACCCAGACTATGACGAATACCGTTACAACCTTGACGCAATCGGTCATGACCCGTTTGCGCTCATCAGTTACCTTTCCGCAGTCCATACAGAATTTACAGCGGCAGACGTGCAGAGTGAAATCGAAAGCCTTTTTGACGAGATGTATGAGCTGGCCTTAAATCCAACGACGGAAACAAGGACAAGGACAGTCACCAGGACAGGCACACGCACTGCCACAGACCCGGAAACGGGGGAGGAAACAGAGGAAGAATATGAGTATGAGGAGGAAGAAGAATATACCGTAACCATACTGGAAGTTACACTGACGGCTACTGACCTGAATGTGATCGTTGCCGGACACATGAATGAGGAACAGAAAGAAATCTATGCGCTTTATAATGAAACGCATGGGCTGACACAGCAGTTTTATACACCGTTAAATTTATACTGGTACAACTATGTGAGCAGCTATTATGGCTACCGCATCAATCCGGTAACGGGGGCAGAACAGTTCCACAGGGGCGTTGATATTGCAGTGCCGACGGGAACAACCGTCCTTGCGGCGATGGATGGCACGGTTACAACAGCCGCTTATGACAGCTATTACGGGAATTATGTTGTGATCGAGGACAGCAAAGGCTACTGCACCAAGTATGCCCACATGGACACGCTTAGCGTCAGTGCGGGGCAGACGGTGAAGCACGGGGATACCATAGGAACAACAGGGAACACGGGGAGCAGCACCGGAAGCCACCTGCATATCGAATGTCTGTATAACGGGGAGTATTATAACCCGTTATTTTATTTTGAAGCAGGGGAAGGAACGCTCTATGGGGAAACAGGCGCACCGGGAAGCGGCGGGGGAAACGCCATACCGCCGGATTCCTATGATGATGCGGCAGTGCAGGCGCTTATGGAGGAAGCCGCAAAATATTTAGGCTATCCGTATGTGTGGGGCGGCTCAAGCCCTTCCACCAGCTTTGACTGTTCCGGATTTGTCTGCTGGGTATTTACCAACAGCGGGGTGCATAACCTGCCACGGACTACCGCACAGGGCATTTATGGCCAGTGTACCCCGGTTTCAGCGGCAGACGCAAAGGCGGGGGATATTATCTTTTTTACGGGTACTTACAACTCGTCTGGGCCTGTGAGCCATGTGGGGATATACTGCGGGAATGGGACAATGATCCACTGCGGCGATCCGATCAGCTACGCAAGCATAAATTCTTCCTACTGGCAGAGCCATTTTTATGCGTTTGGAAGGCTGAATTAGTAATAAATGTTGAGTTGCAATTAAGTTTGATAATTTTGCAATAAAGATTGATAATTTACAACTTTGTTTGATAAAAGCGGCTTCACAAAGGAATTAACAATTATGATTGATAAAACTTAAATAAAATGACAATTAAAGTTGATAAAAACGGAGATTTCGTGGCACTTAAAGGAGCATGGTTCTTATTATGCTTCTTTGTTTTTCTGCAACATGGTTTCGTGATATTAAGTTTAGGAGTAAATTATCAAACTTAATTGTAATTATGGAGCTTATTATTATCAAACTTTTTTGTAAAAAGACAATAAATGCCCCTTACCGGGGCATGGAAAGGAGAAATGATGTGACAAAGGAAAGGATTGTAAAAGAGCTTTCCAAAGTCCGGAAACAGCTTGCAGACCTGCAGGAGAGGCAGAAGGACTTGGAGAGCCAGTTACAGATGGCAGAGGATGCGGAAAAGATGAAATTCATTGAAAAGAATAAAATTACTCTGGAACATTTAATCCTGCTGAATAAAGTCAGCGAGGAAGAAATTTTAAGCCTGCTGAGGAAAAAAGAGCAGGAGGAACAGCAGACACAGCAAACAGAAAGGGAGGCAGCAAGCCATGAACAGAAAAACGAAGTTACGTTATAGGGCGGCATTATCGCTCATTTTATCCGCAGTATTATTCTGTATGCCTGCTATGGCGTTTTCCATGAACGGGAACAATGCCATTGATGTAAGGGCAGAGGACACCGTGGAAAGCGGTGCGGAGGAAGAAACAGAAAACACCACGGAGGAAAGCTCCACGGATCAGGAAATATCAGAGCCGGAATCAACAGGACAGGAAACAGAGGGCGGCACAGAAGGAGATACGGAGGACGGAACCGTATCGGGAAATGATGTGCCGGAGCCGGTGTGTACCTGTGAGAAAAAGTGCAGTGCATATGACTGTGACAAGGATTGCGAAGTGTGCGCCGCTGATTACAAGAACTGTGAGTACAAGACACCGAATGTAGTCATCAGCATCAGCAGCCCCGCCGGGTGGTACAACGAAAAAGCAGCCGTGACATTTTCTGTATCCGATGCAGCGCATACGGGCAATTTTGAATCGGTGCTGATACAGGCAAAGGTCGGGCAGAATGGGAGCTGGACGGACGTGACGGAAGATAAGAAGCTGGAAATCTCCGAAAACTGCACCGTCTATGTGCAGGTCACAGACCAGAAGGGCAATACATACGAGAGGAATAAGGCGATCCGATGTTTCGACACCACAAAGCCCACGCTCAATGCGGCAGTCAGTGACGGGCTGTTAAGCGTCCAGGTACATGATACGGATTCCGGCGCAAAGGCAGTCTATGTGAACGGGTATGAATTTACGGAGCTGACAAATGGCAAGTTGAATATCCGATTACAGCAGTTTGATGCGGGGTATGAGTATTTTACCATTTCCGCAATGGACAATGCCGGGAACATGTCGGAAGTCTACAAGACCAAAAACCCGTATTACAAAGACCCTGCCGATGAGAGTGACGAAAACCCGGCAGAGCAGCTCCCGGCCAATGCTGAGGCTACCAAACCGGGGAATGCCACAGCCACCGTAACAGAGCATACCAGGACGGACAGTGACGGGAACACCATTTCCCAGACGCCGGAGGAACAGAAGAAAGAGGAATTTGCCAAAGCGGATGCTGCAGAAAAGGCAGAAAGCGGGGATACGGAGAAAGAGCAGTCCGGGCAGGGGAAGGAGTTTTATACGATCCAGACCGCATCGGAGAAAGTTTTCTACCTGATCATTGACCGTGACGGGGAGGAAGAAATGGTGTACTTCCTTACGGAGATTACGGAGAATGACCTGTTAAACGTAACTTCCGGCAACAGTGAAACCTTACCGAAAAATTCCGCTGCACTGGAATCGGCAATCCCGACAGAAGAAGGCGCTCTGCCGAACAATAACGGGGAAATGCCGGAAGATACACAACAGGCAGAGGAAGATACCGAAGATGCGGAAAATACGGAAGAAGTGGAAAGCACGGAGGAAACTGAACCGGAGGAAAAAGCGGCGGAGCCGAACCCGGTTATTTCCTATATCCTCATGGGCGCACTTGCAATAGCCTTTATCGGCGGCGCTTATTATTTCAAAGTTGTCCGCAAAAAGAAAGAGGACTTCATTGAGGACGAAGATGAGGACGAGGAAGATGAGGAGGAATACGAGAACGAAGATGAAGAGCCGGAGGACGGTTCCGGAGATGAATTTTTTGAGAATGAGGAGGAAGAGTGATTATGCAGTTAGTGGTAACAGAGAAGCCGAGTGTGGCACAGGCGATTGCGCGTGTCATCGGTGCAGACGGGAGAAAAGACGGATACATGGAGGGGAACGGTTATCTCGTTTCGTGGTGCATTGGGCATCTGGTTGAGCTTGCACAGCCGGATGCCTATTCTGACACATGGAAAAAGTGGAATTATGAGAGCCTGCCCATGATACCGGAGGAATGGCAGACAGAAGTAAAAAGCGGAACAGCGGCGCAGTACAAAGTGCTAAAAGGGCTTATGCACGATGCGAAGGTGGACAGCGTTGTGTGTGCTACGGACGCAGGGCGGGAGGGAGAGCTGATCTTCCGCCTTGTGTATGACCAGGCAGGGTGTGACAAGCCCATGAAGCGGCTCTGGATTTCCTCTATGGAGGAAAGCGCAATCCGTGAGGGCTTTGAAAATTTGCAGCCGGGAAGCGATTATGATAATCTCTACCATTCCGCACTGTGCAGGCAGAGGGCAGACTGGCTTGTGGGCCTGAACGGGACAAGGCTCTTTACGGTTCTGTACGGCGGAAAAGTGTTAAAGGTCGGCAGGGTGCAGACGCCAACGCTTGCGATGCTGGTGGAGCGTGAGGAAAAGATCAGGAATTTCAAGAAAGAGCAGTATTACATGGCACATATCCTTATGGATGGCATTGATGCGGCAACAGAAAGGATTGATGACAAGCCACAGGCAGAAAGTATTGCTGCAGCGTGTGAAAGAGGAGCCGCCACGGTTTCTTCTGTCACAAAGGAAAAGAAAACCATGCAGCCGCCGAAGCTCTATGACCTTACCACGCTCCAGCGTGATGCAAACCGTCTATTCGGTTTTACCGCAAAGCAGACCTTAGAGTACACGCAGAGCCTTTATGAGAAAAAGCTGGTTACATATCCCCGGACGGACAGCCAGTATTTATCGGACGATATGGAGGATACGGCAAGGGCTGTGATCGGGGCGGTTTACAAGGCAGTTCTTTTTGAGGAACAGAACGGGGCAGAGCCGGACATTCAGAGGGTAATGGACAGCAAAAAAGTGACAGACCACCATGCGATCATTCCCACAATGGAGATTGCGGCCACTGACCTTTCCTCTGTGCCGGAGGCGGAAATGAAGATACTTTCCCTTGCCGCAAACCGCCTGCTCTGTGCCACAGGGGAAAAGCATGAGTATGAATCAGTCAAGGCAGAATTTCGTTGTAATGAAACTGTTTTTACGGTTTCCGGAAAGTCTGTGACAAAGAATGGATGGAAAGATTTTGAAGCGGCTTTCAGGCGTTCTTATAAGACCGTGGAAGATAAGGAAAAAGAGGATAAGAAGCTGCCGGAGCTTTCGGAGGGAATGACATTTGAAGGAGTGCAGACAAAGGTAACAGAACATTTTACCCAGCCGCCGAAGCACTTTACGGAGGATTCCCTGCTGTCAGCAATGGAACGTGCCGGAGCGGAGGATATGGGCGATGAAGTGGAGCGCAAGGGGCTTGGCACACCTGCGACAAGGGCGGACGTGATCGAGAAGTTAGTCAAGGATGGCTTTGTGAAGCGGGAGAAAAAGCAGATGCTCCCCACGGAGGACGGAGTGAAGCTCATCACAGTGCTTCCGGATGTGGTAAAGTCACCCAAACTTACCGCTGATTGGGAAAATGCCCTTACCCTTGTGTCAAAGGGTGAGTATTCCATGCAGGAATTTATGGGCGGCATAGAGGATATGGTAAAAGAGCTTGTGCAGACCTACAACAGCGTCAGCGATGAACAGAAATCCATGTTCGGGGGCAGCGCTCAGGAATCTCTTGGGAAATGCCCGAAGTGCGGCGGAGATGTGGTGAAAGGGAAATTCGGCGCTTACTGCAAGAATAAGTGCGGCATGAACGTTTCACGGGCAATGGGGGCGGCGCTTACCGACAGCCAGGTAAAAAGTATGCTGGAGGGGAAAAAGACCCTCGTAAAAGGCTTGAAAGGGAAGAAAGGCAGTTATGATGCGTACCTTATCCCGGAGGGGATCGAAGATTATTCCTATACCAAAGACGGGAAGGAAATCAAAGGCTCACAGTACAAGGTGAAGCTGGAATTTCCACCCAGAAAGAAGTAGGGCAAATGGAATTCAATCAAATTTATCATATGGACTGTAATGAGTATATGAAAACTCTGCCGGATGCCTGCATAAGCCTGATTATAGCCGATCCGCCTTATGGCATATCAAAACAGAAACCATTTTTAGGACATTCCCACGGCGCAATTAAAGGCATGGGAGAAAAATGGGATATGTTTGACAGCAATGAAGATTACATCAGCTTTACAATGGAGTGGATGAACCATGCGGCAAGGATTCTGGAAAAAAACGGAAGCATTATTGTGTGGGGGAATTACAGCAGCATATTTAAGGTGCAGGGCTGTCTGGAAGAAACAGGAATGTACTTCAAAGGGCTGATAGCCTGGATAAAACGCGATGCGCCGCCTAATGTCACACGCAGATCGTATGCGCTTTCAACAGAGTATGCATTATGGTATTGCAAATCAGAAAAAGGCTGGATATTTAACCATGACGATTTGAAGCTGCTCAATGACGGGAAGCAGATGAGAGATTTTTGGGACATACCAAGAAGCATGACAAAGAAGGAATATACACTACACAGGACGCAGAAAAAATATGAAACAGCGGAAAGGCTTGTAGTGGGGCATAGCAGAAAAGGCGATGCCGTATATATTCCATTTGCGGGAAGCGGCACAGAAATAGAGGCGTGCATCAGGAATGGGCGCAGATGGGTGGCAACGGAAAAAGAAAAGCAGTATATAGATAAGTTTATCCTGCCAAGGGTGCAGGCAGCAAATTAAAAGAAAGGACAGAATTAAAAACAGCGTTAAGGCGTGTGAAACAAAAGATTTCACGCGCCTTTTCAATACTCAAAATCAAGAAAATGGAGGATATGAAAATGAGTGAAGCTATGGAAAATGCAACAGTGAACACACCTGCAGAAAAGGCAGAGGAATCGAAAGCGGAGAAATTTATCCGTCTTGGGGAGTACCGTATCAATAAGGCGATTGATGCCATTGGCAGGATAGAGAACCTTGCCAACAGGTCGGCTTATGATTATACACCGGAGCAGGTGGAAGCCATGTTTTCGGTTCTGGAGTCTAAGGTTGCGGAAGTGAAGGCGAAGTTTACAGCCACAAAAGCGAAAGAGAATACAGCTTTTTCTTTCGGGAACAAGGCAGAATAGGAGGGAGTGCAATGGGAACAGCAGTTTTAAGCACAGGCGATAAGATTTTAAATGTGATGAAAGACATGGATATGGGCATACCGGGCCTGGCGGCGCTTTCCGGCGTCCGTGAAAATACGCTGCTGGATATTCTGGCAGGTATCCGGGAAGCGGACATAAACACACTCTGCCAGGTTGCGGATGTGCTTGGCGTATGTGTGCGTGAGCTGTGTCCGGATCAGGAACAATATACGGTTCCGGTGGAAAAGAATACCCTTGCAAAGCTGATTGTGGTCAGCGAGATAAACGGTGTGGAGCTGGATGCGCTGGTGGCTTCCATTCTGGAAAAGGGCATTGAGGAAAACGGATTTTATGATTAAGGAGGGCGCAGATGGCTGGAGAATATCTCGTTTCAAAGAAATACCATGAAATTTCCATGCTTGCGGGGGAAACCGCAGGGCGGGTGTCCAAAAACGGGAAGGAATGGGCAAAATACCTGACTACCGCCGCAAGGCTGTATAAATACCCATTTGAGGATCAGATGCTTATTTATGCACAAAGGCCGGATGCCAAAGCCTGCGCCACTATGGAAATATGGAATGAAAAAATGTTCTGCTGGGTAAACCGAGGGGCAAAGGGGATTGCGCTTTTTGACCGGGAGAGCGAGCGTCCAAGGCTGAAATATGTCTTTGATGTGTCGAACGTACATAAATCAAGAAGGATAGGAAAAGACCCGTACCTGTGGGAGATCAGGGAAGAACACAAGGACATTGTGCTTGCACAGCTTGAAAAAACATACGGCGCAACCGATAAGGGAAATTCCTTTGAGGGCAGGCTTATGGAGATCGCCAGAAGGATTGCGGAAGATTATTACACGGAGCTTCTGCCGGATATGCTCTATTCAAAAGAGGGCAGCTTTTTAGAGGAACTTGACGAGCTGAATGTGGGGCTTCGCCTGCGGGAAACACTTTCCGCAAGCATCGCCTATACGCTTTTATCCCGTTGCGGCGCTGACATGGACTTATGGAAAGATGATCTGAATTTTGACTATATCAGCGAGTTTAACACTGCAATGGCTTTATCCGTGGTTGGCAATGCCACCACGGATATGTGTAAGCCCCTGCTTATGGAGATTGGGAAAACGGTTGCGGCTTATGACCGCCAGGCTGCCCGGAATAAGGCTAAAGAAAAGGCAAATGCGGCACAGGCCAATACCAATGAAAAAAATCCTGAAAAAGTGCTTGCAAATATACCAGACCCACGCTATAATGCTTTAAAGCGCGAAAGCGAAAACGAACCACAAACCGAAACAACTGCCAATCATAAAGAAACGGAGGTCAATGCATATGGAACTGACATACGAGAAGAACGGGGATTATCTGATACCCAACCTGATACCGGACAGCGAGCCGGAGGAGCCGCTGACCAAGTACGGGCTGATGCGGAAGAATTACCTGAAGGAACACCGGAGGGGGATATACAGCGGGCTTCTGATGGAAGGCAGGCTGAAAGCGCACTGTCTGGAGATACAGAGGCAGGCAGAGGAGCGGATGGACTTCCTGACGGAGCAGATGGCGAAAGCCGAGGGAGTGGACGAAGCACTGAAAGCGTCCGATCAGATGAAATGGGTGGCGAAGATGAACAGCATCAGGAACTCGGCGGAGGAGACCGTGCTGACGGAACTGGTGTACAGCCTTTAAGCAGCGAAACACAACAGAATATGGAAACAGAAGGGCCGGATAATGGAGAAGATTCATTATCCGGCCCTTTTTTGGATAACCTGGACTTTGCTGAAAAAGCAATGGAGATTCAGAAAGGGATTTTATGCTCTGATAGCTTCCTTATCCATAAAAGACCGGAGATAGCGGGATACTTCGCAATGGAGCCGGACGCAAAGCTGCAAACGGAATATTTTAAGAACAGCTTCCATTTCGGTATCTATTACGGGCTGAAAGTGGCAGATACTTCCATTGGTTTCCATGCCGATGAGGAAGGGCTTCACATAAACATGAGCGGCAGGGCAGGCGCTGAAAATGAAGTGCTTTTATCATGGGAAGACGCCCGTTTCTTTGTCAATTCCTATATGGAAGACGGCGTATATCTGCTTCCGGGGGAAAAGGCGGAGCAGATTGACACAAACGGGATGTACCAGCAGCTTGACCTGTTTTCCATGTTTTCGGAGCAGGTAGGCAGTATCGCCATGAAAGAGGCGGAGGACGGCATTATCCCGGCAGAAAAGGCAGGCCCGGAACCGAAAAAAGAAGCGCTGCCAAAAGAGCAGCTTGACACAATCCTGCAAAGCGGTGGCGGCAGGGAGAACAGCCGCAAGCGCATCTATGCCAAGTACCAGCAGGGCAAGGCACCGGAGGAAATGGCGGAGTTTCTGAAAAAGGAATATGGAACTACCGGGAAAGGTTTTGAGTTTGACGGAAAACAGGTGTCCGTGTGGTTTGACAGCCAGGGAATGAGCATCGGGCATGGCACGTCCGCACTGGAGCGTCCGGTTCTTAAAATGGACTGGAAGGAGATTGAAGCGGAAATACGCTCACAAGTGGAAACTGGCTCTTATATGGGCGCAAATGAAGCCTACCTTGTGGACGAGGTGGAGCGTGGGCGTATTGCAAAGCATCTGGATTTTTTCTTCTATGACGGCATGGGGGAAATGCCAGAAGAATTGAAAATGAAGACTGCCGGTTATCGGGACTCTTATGCGATGTTAGTGGATATTTTATCGACACCGGAGGGTGTGGATATGGCAGCTTCTCATATGGATAAAGCATTGAGGCAGCTTGAAAGCGGGGAAAAAAAGCTGCGTTACCGTTCTATTATGTCCAAAGAGGAATTGCGGGCAGAGCTTGATAACCTGCTTTTGGAGAAGAAAACTTTTCCGCTTTCTGACAGTGTGGAAGTAAAAAAAGAAGATTTTATCACGCAGGATGAGATAGACCACAGACTTGGCAGAGGAAGCGGCTATGTACATGGTTCTTTCCGCATCTATGATTATTTTATGGAAGGGCATGACAGCAAGGAAGCAACCGCTTTTTTGAAAAAGGAATATGGCATAGGCGGCGGCTCCCATGCCCTGCCAGGGCATGACAAAAGTTTTGAAAACCATGACGGAAAGGGCATAAGGCTTGAAAAAGGCAGTATTGGGGAGCCGTATACAAAAATGCTCTTACCGTGGAAAGCAGTGGAAAAACGTATCCGCAAGCTTATTCAGGAAGATAAATATTTATCCCCGGAAGGCAAAGAAGCCTATGCAGAATATAAAGAGGAACAGGCGCAGAAAGAACTTGAAAAGGCGCTGGCAAAGATCGAGCGTGACACAAAGGTTTCCTGCAAAGATGCCATTGACAGGGCTATCGCTGAGAACTTTGACGGATACCGTCTGCCAAAGGGAACAGCGGAGGGCGTCATAAGGGAATACGGCATAGAGCGTGTCAGTTACGTGCTTGCAAATTCCGTCATGCACCGCAGGCAGGAGGGAAAGTTTTCTGATGATAACAAAGAATGGGCAAAGTCGATTGAACCATATGCAATGCATGAAAGCCGGGATATAGTTGCCGCTTCCCACCCTGCGGTGCTGAATGGATTTATCAACCAGGCAAGAAGATATATCGAACATGAAAAAGAGCTTTCGGCGCAGACAGAAGCAGAACAGGCACAAGCGCAGGAAGATGCGCCGGAGGTTGCTGAAGGAGAATTAGACTGGCATATCATACATGAAGCGGATGACGATGACGGACGGCCTACACAGTGGGGCGCAAAGCTGCCTAACGGGAAATTCCTCTGGATTGACAAGGAAACAGAGGGGTATGCCCTGTATAACACCCACTATACAGATGCACGTCCGGTTTCTGTTTCGGAAACACTGGACGGGGCAAAGGAAAGCGGGGAAGATTATGCTTTAGAGTATGCCAGTGTGGAGGAAGTGGAGAAAATCACGGTCGCGCTGGAATCCTCAGAAGATTTTTCAGAACCGGCGATAGGTTTTTATACCCACCAGTATGCCGATGGCAGGGAGGGTGTGCGTTACCGCCTTGTGACAATGGCGGAGGACGGGCTTCTGATACCTTATCCGGAACATGGCAGATTTTTTATCAACCGTGAACTGGCGCAGGAGTACATAGACACCCATGCGGATCGGATTGATGTGATCCCCTATGATGAGATAGTATTCCAGTCTATGCGGGAGCAGGGCCGGCACAAAGGGGAGCATGCGCAGGAGGAAACTTCTGGACATGATGTCCAGAAGTCCAGCGATACGATTCTCATTGACGGACAGGAGTGCGTAAAGGCGGATGAATGGAAAGCTGGCGATAATGTATATGTGGTTGGCAATTCTGTGGAGGACAGCAGTTTCTTCTATGCGGAGGTAAACGGGACAGACTGTTTTGAGTATGACCATAAGCCGTACCGGGATGAAGTGGAAGATGATTTCATAGACCTTGAAGCCATGCGGGATATTGACCGCCACGAAGCGGAGGCATTCTCACGTTTTGAGGGCAGTGATGATTTCCCTGATATTGACGCTGACGCAGACAAAAAGCCTCTGACCGCAGACGATATACAGAATCTGGTCTTGATTAACAGGGAATATTTTGCGGGTTCCCGGACTACGGTATATGACTTTGAATGTGACATTCGTGGGGAGCATGATTCCCTGCAATATACACTGGAGTACCACGATGACGGGGAAGGCTTTACCATTCATACAGAAAAGGACGATATATGGGAACGTATGCCGGAGCCGGAACTGGAGCGTCTGGAAGGGATTCTTAGCAGGGAGGCAGTGTATTTTAAATACCATGACAAGATAGCAGGGGCAGAAAGCCTTGAAGATTTGAAGGAGATTGAGTATGAGATCATGGAAGATGAATCTCCTGATTTTCCTGCTGTTTCAGAGAGGGTTTGGAAAGCGTTCTCACAAAAAGAGCGTGAGCTGTCGGTTCCGGAGCAGGACACTTCTGGACATGATGTCCAGAAGTTAGATTATAAGGTTGGCGATACTGTTACCATTGAGGGAACGGAGTTTATCATTGAAAATATTTCCGATTGGGAAGTGCAGCTCCGAGACCCGAAACTTCTTTATCCAATTTTCCGGGCAGAAAACAGGGAGAACTTTGAACGCCTTTTAGCAAAAGAAACAGAAAATACCCTGCCGGAGCCGCCTGCAACCACGGAATCAACCATATATCCGGGGGATAAGAACGGGCTTCCCTATGATATTGTCATAGAAAAAATGCACTTTGGGGAGCCGGAACACACAGAGCCAAAGAAATCGGCGCAGATTGATAAATCCAATGCCGCTAATTTCCATATCACAGACGATACCCTGGGCAATGATGCGGCAAAGGCGGGCGCAGGCTTTTCCCCAAAAGAGAAATTCAGAAAGAATATAGAAGCAATCCGCACTCTGGAAAAGATTGAGGGTGAAAACCGCAATGCCACACCGGAGGAACAGAAGATATTATCGCAGTATGTCGGCTGGGGCGGTCTTGCCGATGCCTTTGACGCAAGCAAAAGCGCATGGGCGGGGGAATATCAGGAATTAAAAAGCCTGTTATCGGATGCAGAATACGCTTCCGCAAGGGAGAGTACCTTAAATGCCCATTACACAAGCCCGGTCATTATCCGAAGCATCTATGAAGCCTTAGAAAACATGGGGTTTGAAAAGGGGAATGTACTGGAGCCTTCAATGGGCATCGGGAATTTCTTTGGCATGCTGCCAGAGAAGATGCAGGACAGCAGGCTGTATGGCGTGGAGCTTGACGGGATCACCGGACGGATTGCAAAACAGCTCTATCCAAAAGCGGATATAAAAGTAACAGGTTTTGAAAAGACTGATTTTCCTGATGATTTCTTTGATATTGTTATTGGCAATGTGCCATTTGGAAATTACAAGGTATCAGACAAACGATATGACAGGCATAATCTTCTTGTGCATGATTATTTTTTTGCCAAGTCTATTGACAAGGTGCGTCAGGGCGGAGTTATCGCCATGATTACCACAAATGGGATGAGCGGAGGCACTTTCGATAAACGTGACAGCAAGGCAAGGAGGTACATAGCTCAGAGATGTGACTTGCTTGGAGCTGTTCGCCTTCCAAGCGGAGCATTTGAAGATGCTGATCTTCCAACAGATATTCTGTTTTTCCAGAAAAGGGAACGGCAGAGGGATTTGACAGTCGATATGCCTGATTGGGTGCAGACTACTATCATACATGAGAGTGACCATACGAAAGAAAACGGAGAAGTAAGGCATAATATGGTCAGTGAAAACAACTATTTCCTTGAACATCCAGAGATGGTATTGGGAAAGCAGGAAGTTGTAAACGGGCAGTTTGGACCGCAGCTGGTGTGTTTGCCGACAGAGGGAAGCCTGAAAGAAAAATTGAAAAATGCAATGAACCATATTCAGGGAACAATAGAAAATATAGGATTCTATGAACTGGAGGAAGATACTGACGCAACAGTTATTCCGGCAGATCCGTATGTGAAGAATTACAGCTATACTCTTGTGGACGGTCAGGTTTATTACCGGGAAAATTCCATTATGAAGCCTGTGGAGATGAAAGATTCCATGCTGGAACGCATTAAGGGCATGGTGGGCATAAGGGACTGTACGCAGGAGCTTATCAATGTGCAGCTTCAGGAATATCCGGATTCTGTCATTCAGGAGAAGCAGGCAGAATTAAACAGGCTGTATGATGATTTCTCCAAAAAATACGGCCTTATCAATTCACAGACCAATAAGAGGGCATTTAACCAGGACAGTAGCTACTGCCTGTTATGCTCCCTTGAAAAAACAGACGAGGAAGGGAAATTTAAAGGCAAGGCGGATATGTTCACAAGGCGAACCATTAAGAAAGCGGAGGTTGTCACAAGCGTTGACACGGCAACCGAAGCCCTTGCGGTGTCGCTGTCAGAAAAGGCAAGGGTTGACCTTGGCTATATGGCGGAGCTGTCTGGAAAAGATGTTGATACGATAAAAGAGGAACTGGCCGGGGTTATCTTTAAAAATCCCATAACGGACAAGTGGGAAACAGCGGACGAGTATTTAAGCGGCAACGTCCGTGACAAGCTGGAAACAGCGAAAGTCTATGCGGAGAACCACCCGGAATATACCATAAACGTGCAGGCGCTCACGCAGGTGCAGCCAAAAGAGCTTGACGCAAGCGAGATCGAGGTGCGTATCGGCGCAACATGGATAAAGCCGGAGTATCTGGAGGATTTCATGCGTGACACCTTTGAAACGCCGCAGCATCTGTTTGATAAAAATGTCATGGGGATACAGTTTTCAGGCGTGACAGGGCAGTGGAACGTAAAGGGCAAAAATGCGGATTACGGAAATGCCCTTGTGAACATGACTTACGGAACAAGCCGCAGGAACGCTTACCAGATTTTGGAGGATTCGCTGAACTTAAAGGACAGCCGGGTATATGACACCATAGAGGAGGACGGGAAGGAAAAGAGGGTTTTAAATAAAAAAGAAACCACGCTTGCGGCGCAGAAACAGGACACTATAAGGGAAGCCTTTAAAGACTGGGTGTTCCGTGACCCGGACAGGCGGCAGGACTTGGTGGCAAAATACAATAAGCTGTTCAATTCCACAAGGCCGAGGGAATATGACGGGGAGCATCTGAAATTCCCCGGCATGACACCGGACATTGAGCTGAAGCCCCACCAGAAAAGCGCAGTCGCACACGTTTTATATGGGGATAATACCTTGCTGGCGCATTGTGTCGGCGCTGGCAAAACCTTTGAAATGACAGCGGCGGCAATGGAGAGCAAGCGGCTGGGCTTATGCCAGAAAAGCCTGTTTGTAGTGCCGAACCATTTGACGGAGCAGTGGGCGAGTGACTTCCTGCGGCTTTATCCCGGCGCAAATATCCTTGCGGCAACAAAGAAAGATTTTGAGCCTGCCAACCGGAAAAAGTTCTGCTCACGGATAGCAACAGGCGATTATGATGCGGTCATTATCGGGCATTCTCAATTCGAGAAAATCCCCCTTTCCATAGAACGGCAGGAAGCCATGATTGAACGGCAGATCAGCGAGATTGAGCTTGCCATAGAGCAGGCAAAAGCCGACAATGGAGAGCGCTATACCATCAAGCAGATGGAAAAAACAAGAAAATCACTCCAGACAAGGCTTGACAAACTGAACGACACATCAAGGAAAGACAATGTAGTGACCTTTGAACAGCTTGGCGTTGACAGGCTTTTTGTGGATGAGAGTCATTTTTACAAAAACCTTTTCTTATACACAAAAATGCGGAACGTGGCGGGCATCGCACAATCCGAAGCGCAGAAATCCTCGGATATGTTTGCGAAGTGCCAGTACCTTGATGAGCTGACAGGCGGCAAGGGCGTTACTTTTGCGACAGGCACACCGATCAGCAACAGCATGACGGAGCTTTACACCAATATGCGTTATCTCCAGTACGGCACGTTACAGAAACTTGGGTTAGGGCATTTTGACAGTTGGGCATCTTCCTTTGGCGAAACGCAGACAGCGATAGAATTGGCCCCGGAAGGGACTGGCTACCGGGCAAAGACAAGGTTTGCAAAGTTTTTCAATCTGCCGGAACTGATTGCGCTTTTTAAGGAAAGCGCCGATATTCAGACACCGGATATGCTAAAGCTGCCTGTGCCGGAGGCGGAATATGAAAACGTGGTGTTAAAGCCGAGCGAATACCAGCAGGATATGGTGGCTTCCCTTGCAGAGCGTGCCGAGAAAGTGCGTGACCGCAAGGTGGACGCATCGGTCGATAATATGCTCAAGATAACCAACGATGGAAGGAAGCTGGCCCTGGATCAGCGCCTTATCAATGATATGCTGCCGGACAATGAAACTTCCAAAGCGGCAACCTGTGTCGGAAAGGCATTTGAGATATGGGAGCAGACAAAGGAGCAGAAGTCCACACAGATAATTTTCTGTGATTTATCGACACCGAAAGGAGATGGCACATTTAATGTCTATGAGGATATAAAAAATAAACTGGTGGAGAAAGGAGTGCCGCCGGAAGAAATAGCGTTCATACATGAGGCAAATACGGAAATCAGGAAAGCGGAGCTGTTTGGCAAGGTAAGAAGCGGGCAGGTTCGTTTTTTATTGGGTTCCACGCAGAAAATGGGCGCAGGAACCAACGTGCAGGATCGGCTGATTGCCCTGCATCATCTTGATGTGCCGTGGCGTCCGTCCGACATTGAACAGCAGGAGGGGCGTATTCTCCGCCAAGGCAACCTCAATCCGAAAGTGAAGATTTTCCGGTATGTGACGGAAGGAACCTTCGACAGCTACTCCTGGCAGCTCATCGAAAATAAACAGAAATTCATCGGCCAGATCATGACGAGCAAATCCCCGGTGCGTAGCTGTGAGGACGTGGACGAAGCGGCGCTCACTTATGCGGAGGTAAAAGCCCTTGCAACGGGCAATCCTTACATCAAGGAAAAAATGGATCTCGACATTCAGGTGTCAAAATTAAAGCTGATGAAAGCGAACCACACAAGCCAGAAATACCGGCTTGAGGACAATATCGCAAAGCATTACCCGCAGCAGATAGCCATTCTGAAAGAGCGGATCAGCGGCATGGAGGCTGACATACAGACAGCAAAGGCAAACCTCCCGGCAGATAAAGAGCAGTTTATTATGAAAGTCGGGGATAAGGCTTATACGGACAAAAAAGAAGCCGGAGCCGCACTTGTGGAGATGTGCAAGGAAATGAAAACAGTCAATGTGCCTGCAACAGTGGGGGAATATGCCGGGTTTAAGATGGCGGTGTCCTTTGATTCGTTCAACCATAAATTTGTGATGAACTTAAAAGGAAAGCTTTCCCATAACCTTGAGATTGGCGCTGACCCTTTCGGCAACATTGTCCGTATCAACCATGCGCTGGAATCCATGCCGAAACAGCTTGCTGAAGCGCAGACGAAACTTGAAACTGTGGAGCGCCAGCTTGAAACCGCAAAATCGGAAGTTACAAAACCATTTGCACAGGAAGCGGAGCTTGCGGAGAAGCTGGAACGCCTTTCTACCTTAAATGCCCTGCTCAATATGGACGAAAAGGGCGGTGATGCCCTTGGCATGGACGATGCGCCGGAGGAAGAAAACGAAGGCCGGGAAACTTCTGGACATGATGTCCAGAAGCCAGGGCAGGAAAAGGACAGCCCGCAGGGGCTGAAACTTCCGAAGGCAATGACTGATAAGCCAATACAGAGAGTGTCATTAAAAGAAAAACTGGAAGCGTTCAAAGTGAAAGCTGCCGGGGGAGATGCAGAGAAAGCCATGCCGAAAAAAGCAAAGGAGAAAGCAGAAACTTTATAACCAATCAGGAGAGGACAGCCGCAGGGCTGTCCTTTTTCCTGCCAGTATCAATGAAAGGAAAATAAAATATGGCAGATGCAAAAACAGAAAAACAGAAAGTAAAAGAGATCACTGACAAGCTGGAGGAAGGGCTGAAGGAACTTTTTGAGAGCGACAAGTATAAAAGCTATCTCTCCACAATGTCAAAATTCCATAATTACAGTTTCAACAACACGCTCCTGATTACCTTACAGAAGCCCGAAGCAACCTTAGTGGCAGGATTTAAGGCATGGCAGACCAATTTTAACCGCCATGTAAAAAAGGGGGAGAAGGGAATCCGTATCCTCGCACCTGCCCCTTATAAAATCAAGGAAGAACGGGAAAAGTTAGACCCTGTGACCGGGGAGGTCATGCTTGATAAGGACGGTATGCCGCAGACGGAGGAAGTCGAAATAAAAATTCCCGCCTTCCGTGCCGTGTCCGTGTTTGACGTATCGCAGACGGACGGGGAGCCAATCCCGGAACTGGAAGCAAAAGAGCTTTTTTCCACGGTAGAGGGCTATGAGGATTTTGTTAAGGCAATTACCTATGTTGCCCCTGCCCCAATCGGTTTTGAGGACATTCCCGGCGATTCAAAGGGATATTTCAGCACAGAGGAAAACCGGATTGCGGTGCAGGAGGGCATGAGCGAGAGCCAGACATTGAAAACTATGGTGCATGAAACAGCCCATTCCATGCTGCACAATAAGGAAGTCAATAAAGAGGATATTCTTGCCCAGGCAAAGGACAGGAACACCAAAGAGGTTGAAGCCGAAAGCATTGCCTATACGGTGTGCCAGCATTTCGGCATAGACACATCAGAATATTCTTTCGGGTATATTGCCGGGTGGAGCAGCGGAAAGGATATGAAAGAACTGAAATCTTCCCTTGACACAATCCGCAGGACAGCATCGGAGCTTATCACAGGCATTGAGGGGCAGCTTAAAGAGCTGCAGCGTGACCGGGAAATGATGCAGGAACAGGAAAAGGAGAGCCTTCTGCTGATACAGAACAGCGATCTGTCCGAGTACAGCCTTTTGAATGTCCGGGGAATGGATGCGGCGGAGATTGTGGAAGCCCTCGCTGCCATGAACGATGATGACAGGCTGAGCGTTGCCGCATACCTGGAAAGCAGGGGCGCATGGACTACGGAGATTGCCAATGAGGAAACAAGGGAATTTGGGGAGTACCACCTGGATGCCCGGTATATCACCGACACAAACGAGATAATCAACTTAAAGGAAGAAATGGAATGGAACGGGAGGGCAAAGGAGCCTATCGGGGCGGATGATGTGATTCTGAAGATCACACATTCAAACGGTTTTGAGGTAGAGCGCATTACCAACAAGACACCGGAGGAAGTGCAGGAGATTATGGGTGCGCTCGCAAAGCTGGAGGATAAGGGCAGAAAGAGTATCCATAGATGTCTGGAAAACTATGAGGCTGAATATATCCCTATCATTGTGGGCAACGGCAGAAATTCCACAAAGCCGCAGTTTAATGACTTCGAGATTGACCTGGATAAAAAAGAGGTAGTAATGATGAGCCACCTTTCCCCGGCACAGCAGGCGGAGGGAATCATCAACCGTCTGGAATTTGCCAGGACTGCTTTTTCTGATGAGGAGCGCAACCTGATTGTAAATTATGCTTTCAAGCTGAATGACATGGAAAAGACAAGGGAGCTTGCGGAACATATCTATTATGAGGAAACGGAAGGCAACCAGGGCGCTGCCCTTGCGGTCATTGATGCGCAGGCAGAGATTGACGCACTGCCTGACCCTATGATCGGCTTATCGGAAATGGAGGAATATGGATATACATGGAATGAAATGCTGCCATTGACAAAGGGGAGGGCATTGGAGCTGTTTGACCATGACCTGCCTGTGTACCTGCTCCATGAGGACGGTTCGGAAACAACGGTGGAGGACAGGAAGCAGATCACAGGGCATGAGGGCATCTTCGGCATAGAAAAGGGTGATTGGGAAAATGAAAGAAGCCTGCGGGCTATGCAGGAGGCACTTGAAGAAAGCGACGCAAACAAGGCTGCACAGCTTTTGTATGGCAATACCGACAAATATGGCATTTATCAATTAAAAGACAATCCGGAGCTTCGTGATTTTCACTTTGCAGGCACAGCCGAACTTTTGAAAAGAGGTATCCTCTCTGATGATTTCAAGGAAATCCAGCCGGGAAACTATAACCTTGTCTATGCAGGGGAGCTTTCGGACATACACGGACAGTCACAGAGTGAGAAGCTCAATGCGGTTTTTGAGAAATTTAATATAGACCACCCGGCAGATTATAAAGGCCATTCCCTTTCTGTCAGCGACATTGTGGTTCTGAACGAGGACGGTAAGAACAGCGCACACTTTGTAGATTCTTTCGGTTTTACGGAACTTCCTGATTTTATAAGGGCATTAGAGGGTGTAAAAGAGCAGGGAATCCAAAAAGCAAAACCGGAAGAAATGCAGGACACTTCTGGACATGATGTCCAGAAGCCAGAAAAAGAGAACACACCGGAATATATCTATAAAATAGAAGCGAATCCCCGGAGTGACAGCATTGAGAACCGTTATTTTCTGCAAGCATATGAAGCAGAGGGGAGAGGAAAGGCAATTCCCCGTGATGTACTGTATGTGGGAACACCGGAGAAATGCCGTGAGCTTATGGGGCAGTTGGTATCCGGGGAAATGACACAGGGCGATGTCAAAGAGCTATTTGCAAAAGAACAGGAAACGCTGCAGGAACCGGAACAGCCAGAAGCACAGAAAAGATACCCGGCTTTCTACGGGCATACCCTGAGTTATGCAATGGAACATGGGGAAGTGGATAAATACAGTGATTCCCGAAAACTTGACAGGGAGTGTAAGGAGGCGATTGAGGAAACGATCCGGCAGAATTTTGACGGTATGCACTTAAAACATGATATTGTAAAGACTTTGATGGAGCAGTACGGTTCGGAGCGCATGGCGTTTGTCCTTGCCAACACGCTCCAGCAGGAATCATGGGACGGACGTTTTTCCAGGGATAACAAAGCATGGGCATCGGAGTTTCCCATTTCTGAAAATATCGTGCATGGAATAGATATGAACCGTGAACTGATTGTAAGCAGCCACCCGGCAGTCCTGGACGGTTTTATTGGCATGTTCCGCAGTGAAATCTTGGAAAAGGAAAAAGAACTGTCTGACGGACAGGAGAAAGTGACTTCTGGACATGATGTCCAGAAGCCGGAACCGGAACAGACACAAGCAGAGCGGACAGAAAAAACAGAACCACAGACAGAGCAGGGAAAACCGGAGAAGCCGGCTGAAACGCTGGAATTTGAGGATATGGAGGATGGTGATGAGATTATTGACCTTGGAGATGAAAAGGATCAGGTGCTTGCGGAAATGAAAAAGTCTTTAGCAGGGGATAAGGAAACAGAGCTTGCATTTCAGATAGCAGACCGATTTATCAGTATCCAGGAGGTTGACGGCGGTTATGGCTATTCCATTATGGGCGCAGACTATAAGGAGATAGACGGCGGTGTTTATGACAATCCTGACGTCAGTATCAGGGAAGCCCTTAATGACATCGTGGAGGATTTGAAAGAAAATCCCTTTGACAATCACGCAAGGGGAAACATCAGTGACAAGGATGAGCTGATACCGATTGATTATGATGGATTGATGGAAAAGATGGAAGCGGCAGACTGTATCGAACCGCAGACACGGGGGAATGTGGTTGAAAATTTCAAGGCAAAGACGAATGAACTGTTCCATGAGATCAGCGAAATGAACCCGGCAGAGATTGAGGAAACCGTAAAATGCCATGTGCAGGCACAATTAGACGAATATGGCATTGATGCGGAGATTGTGGATGTGGCAGTCGTGGGAAGCCGCTGCCGGGGATTGGAGCGGGAAGGCTCTGACCTTGATGTGGCTGTGGAGCTTTCCACAAATGAGCGGGAAGATGTGCTGTTCGACACGTTTAATGAGGCAGGGCTTCATATTGGCGGGGTAAAAGTGGACATTAACCCGATCACAGCACAGAGGACGGGAAGCCTTGAAACGTATCTCCCGCAAGTGGAGGACTATCTGGAGGGAGTGCGTGAAGCGAGGGAAAAGGAGCAGGTAAGCATTTCTGCCGGGAAAAATGAGGAACAGAAAGAAAGCTTGTTCCCGGAACAGGCAGAAACAGAAGTGACGCTGACCGTTGCAGAGTGCGGAGAGTTCCACAATTTAGGGGAGTTTTATGAGAATATCCCTACCGTGGACGAAGCTGTCGTAATCTGGAAACAGATACCGCCGGAGCGTATGCACGGTATCCCCGCAATCGGCGTCAATATCCATATGCCGGGAACGGAAGCGTTTGAAGATGTGGGGATTGACATTTTAACCGGGAAACGGATTGACCTTGATATTTTAGAGTATATCCCTGACATAAAGGGCAATCCGCAGGCAATGGAAGTGATTGCGGAGCTTGTGGCAAAGCTGCCGGAAATGGAGATAGACGGGCATATGAGCGAGGAATTTGAAGCGAAGGTATGGGAGAAGCGTATGCCCGATCTGACGCCTGCAGAACAGCTTGCAGTGGAGCTTGACCGCTTTGCTTATGGCTACGATATTTATTCTTACCATGATAATGTCCAGAATATGACAGAGAACATAGCGGAGATTTCAGAGATGATCGGGCAGGGGGATACAGAACATATAACAAAATGGCTGGATGAGGTCATTTACGAGGGAGCCATGCCGGAAGATGAGGAACAGGCAAAGGAGCTGCTTGTAAAACTGGCAGAATACAAGCCCCTTGCAAAGATTGAGGAAATGGAAGAACAGAATTACAATATGGTCGATAATATGCTGAATAACGGTGCAGGGGAGAAAAAACAGAAGGAAGAAAATAAAAAAGAGCAGGAGCACCCAGCGGCAAGGACTTCCTTAAAAGCCCGCCTTGCAGAGAAAAAGGCGCTTGTTTCTGGCAAGGGAAAAGACCGTGAAGCGCAGGAAAACATAAAAAATAACCAGAGGGAGATGTAAGAATATGAAACATAATTTTACCGTGGAAGAAGTAAATTTAATCTGTATATTTGCAGGAGAGAGCAGGGGAGAGGCCATAGAGGATATGGAAAGAGCCTTGCCACATATTGATGATCCGGATATGGAGGAATTGACCAATAGGATAATCGGAAAGCTCCGGAACATGACAGATGAAGAATTTGAACGGCTTGAACTGGCAGAGGCAGAGTAAAATATAACAGGAACAGGCTTCCATCCCGCTTGCAATGCGGGATGGGAAAGCCTGTTTTTTTGTGCCTGTTCCCGGCATCTGCCAATTAGGAGGGAAAATCCGGTATGAAATGTTTCTAAATAAAGCAGTAGTTTTATTGCGGGTTTTGACGATACACAGTATAATAATGTGCAGAAGCGGAGGAATAGATATGCCAAAGAAGAACCGCCCGCATGGGCATTACTGCAAAATATGCGGGGAATACAAGGCAAATGAAAAATTTTCCGGTAAAGGCCATGCAGCCCATATCTGCAAAGCCTGTTCCCGTTTAAGCGCTGCGGAGAAAGCGGCGGCGATGGATATGAACCGATTGATGAGTTTCCCCATGCGGCGGCTTTCAGAGAGCGAGAAGAAATGGCTGAAAGGCAAAATGCACGATAAATGCCCGGAAGTGGCTGACACGGCATGGGAGGTTTTCAACGTATGCTTTCCCCATGCAGAGCGCAATGCCATGAAAAAGCAGTTTATTATCAATACATTGTCTTTTGAATTATATACAGAGGTTTATGACGGATATGGCGATATGGAAATAGCTGACTGCCGTTTTACCATTGACCGGAAAAGCCGTGTCCTGACCATGACGGACTTTCGTGCAGACAGCGGGGAACAGTCTGTCACTCTGGACGGAGGGGAAATGGCGAAGCTGCTACGGTATATTGTGCATACGCTGGAAATCTTTATGTGGGAGCAGGATTACTGCCTGAATCCTGATGAGGATGATTTTTTCACAGATATTCTTCCGGTGGAAGGTATCTATGCGGATGATCTGGAGGAAAAAGAGGAGGCTCTGTCAACGGAACCAGAGGGCAGACCGTCTTGGCAGGTGCGGGTGGAATACAGTAATCATACAGTGCAGGATATATCCTGTTATAATGATTATCTGCCAGAGCGTCCGGAAGAATTGTATTTTTCTTTATTGGAGTATTTTGAACCAGAGGACGGGTAAACCACAAAAATAATGGTTTCTAATATGAAAATCTTTGAAAAGTGGTAAGTGGAGGCGTTTATTTTAGCTGTTTTCCAAGAGCATTTGAATCTTATGAACAGAAAAGGAAAGTTCATATTTGCTTTTGGAATTGTATATAGATATTTGTTGGAGTACTTCTTACTGGCTTGCGTACCACAATTTGATACAATGCACCCAAGCATGAGTTTGGGTGCAAATTTTAACGATAGTAATTTTCTATGAATACTGAAACAAAATGACAGATTGTAGTACCTGGTATTCTTTTCGATGTGTAGAACCGCATTTTGATACAATACAACCTCATAATATATGTGGAAAAAGGCTTTTGATAGGTTCGTATATTTGTCAGCAGTCATGCGGACTTTCACTTCCACAAATTTATCTATGTACTTTTGGTTGGCACGTTTACGGGCTTCCGTGAGATGCCTTCTGCATGGGGTAGTCAGATAGGATGCATAGCATAGGTATAGATTAACTTGTCCCCTTATTTTTGAACGGAATCAATGTATTTCAAGTCTCTGTCTTTGAGCCATACATATATTGCTGACCAGCGATATGAAAGTCAGATGAGACTCTGTGCGTGGCGGAGGTACTGACTTTAGTGAAGTTATTTAGGATTTTTAAGCATGGAGGACTCACTAGGATAGTTGTTGAAATCCCTTTTGGATGAAGCTGTAAAAAGTACCTCTATCCGAAATCTAATATTTTACCAGTATTGCAAATTAAAGAAGGTATGCTTATTTCAAGTTGTTCTTCTTTATATTCTTTTGTTCCCCAAGCGGATATGTCTGTTCCGATTATTGTATTATCTGTGACATGCTTTGAATCATATAGGATAAAGCCAAAAGGAAAAAAGGAGATTTCCGAAACTTCCTTTGATGTCCCATTTAAGGGATTCCAAAGTACGCACATTGGACAAACACGATCCATAGTTCCTTGGTGCAAATATGTACAAATTTTATATCGGTCAGTATTAAACTCATTATTTTCGGGATTTAACAAATATTCTTTAAATTGCATTCCCCAATTTGCAGTATTTACGGAACAAAACATAGATATGATTTGCTTAAAGAAAGCGAGGCAGTTAATTTTTTCTATTGCAATTTTTAGTTCATTATACTTGTTCTCTTGGGGAATTTGCAATATTTGGGTGCCTACGGCTTGGACTATTTTTGTATACACAGCCCCATATTTGCTGCCTGTGATATTATTGCACTTTTCACATAAGGTAAAGTCTCCAAAACCTTTTTGAAAGGACTTATATTTTTGACCCTGTAAAGTCCATTCATTTTGTTCGTTCATTGATAATATATCAATCCCTACCATTTTTCGTGATATTTTATTAAAGGCAGAACTGGGAGGAATATGTTCATATGATAATTTTGTATTTTCCCCGCATATATGACATTGGCCATTTTTTTGTTTCATGGTAATTTCCTCTCGTTTATTTAATAAAGAATGAACACTCTGCGCCCTGCCGAAACAGGGTGCAGAAGGCTGCTTTGATGAATTATGAGAATACTATTGTCCTTGGAATGCTTTTTTTACTTGTAAAAGCCGTTCTTGTTTTTCCTTTTGTTGAATCTTTTCCTCTATAAAAGTATCAATGATATATTTTGCAGATGGGAATAGTTGTAAGCATTCTTCCTCTGTGGATTCATGTACACCTTTGCTGATTACGCCATAAATATTTCCACGGATATCATTCAATTCAGCCGGAATTATTGTCTTGTGAAAATTTTGTTCTAGGTAGTTAATTTTTTCGTTGAAACGTAAGCCTTTATATTCTTCTTCATTAAATGCACTCCCAGAGCCGTTTGCAACAGCCTCATTACACTGGTTGACACAGTTTATGTGGACTTCTTCAACAAAATGTTCTAATATACGACGAAGATATACAAAAGAACCAGCCCCAACTCCGTCGGAATATAAAGCCAATGCTAAAGTATAATCAGTATAATTCTTTCCTAAAATATTTCTATATTTTTTTGTATCGAATAATTGTAAATCCTTTAACGATGGATACTGTCCTACTTTAATCAAGAAAAGAGAGTTAAAATGCTTATAATATAAGTCCTCAGCTAGTTGTTCATTATCGGTTTTTCCTATAGTTGCTTCTGAATCTTTGGCTTTGGCTGCGACCTGTTTTTCCGAGTATGATTTCATTTCGTCTGGTTCATCTGTTACAGCAGCAACTATAATAAAATTTACAAAACTTTTGTGTGTTCTGTCCAGAGTACATATAAAATCTTTTCGGAGTTCTGATACACTGCCTAAAATTCCCATCTTGCATTTATGACCACACTCAGAAGCGTATATATCCCAAGAGGAATTCTGAAAATTGGACTGGTCAACATTATCAAGACATTCTGTGCCAAAGCTATAATGTGGACCAAACACGTTATAGCTTTCCGTTTTATCATCCGTTGACGATGCAGAATTAACTGAAACCTCAGAAGGGGTGTATTTGTGGTCAGCATTTTTGGAAATATTGACCTTTCTGGGATTCCAACCTTTAGATTGTTCAAAGGGGCGGTCACTATGACAATGTGAACATGGAAGCACCATGCGCTTTTCTGATAGACAAAATTCATGAAGAGCTTTTACATCTTTGCTCACAGAAACGTATGGTATTTCGTTGTCATATGTAGCGTCTACAAACTTCACATCATCAGTAGTAATTAAAACACGTTCATAAAGGCTGAGTTCTGTAATTAACTGTTCGGCAGAAAAATCAGAAAGGTGTGGCAGTTTTTCTATTCTTTTCAATTCACTTAGATTCATAGTTAGTAGTAGGTATCCTTTCTTTATACAATGTGTTTATAGGAATTTGCTTAAATTTCTAAATGAAAAAATATATTTGTATTATACCATAGAAGCAGTTGCTTGTGCAGAGGATTTATTTAATATTCAAATATTTTTGGAATGCTATATTGTTATCACATAGTTAAGAGGATAGTTGATTTTGGCAACATAAGTAGACATATAATATTTTTTCATTGTGATAGTTCTTTCATATTTTTTTTGCCAAAAAGTATATGGGTTTCGCTAAGTAGTGTATTGGAGAAACGATAAAAAGATAATGGAAAAATGATAAGGAGCTGCAAAGGCTCTTTTTTTGGTTGTTTTATGCTTTTCATTCCCGGGAAATAGTCGTTTCGTGCAATCCAATAGAATATGGGAGATTTTCTATGGTATAATCAATGGGGATTTTTATTTTAGCGGGAACGGTATTCTGCCGAAGTAAAAGGAAAGAGCAGAAAGCGAAAGGAGTATCTGCCTATGAAAATGCGGACGGAATATACCTGCCCTTTGGAACTTGTGCATGACATGATTAAGGGAAAATGGAAACCAATCATCTTATGGCGGCTGCGTTTAGGGGCTACATCTTTGGCGAAGTTGGAACGGGACATAGACGGCATCACACAAAAGATGCTGCTAGAGCAGCTAAAGGAACTGATGGACTATGGATTTGTGGAAAAGAAATCCTATGAGGGATACCCGCTCCGGGTGGAATATTCTTTGACGGATGATATGGGAATGAAAATACTGGAAGCATTAAGGATTATGCAGCATATAGGGATTGATTATCTGAAGGCAAACGGCATGGAGCATATTTTGGAGGAAAAGGGAGTGATCCCGGATTAGTACCCACGAAAAAGTGGGTAATTTACTGTCCGGGAACCGCCGCTTATAATATCATCAGAAAATCAGATTGGAGGATATCAATGATGAATGTTACAAGCAGCGGTATTATAAACGGAGTAATACAGCCCCAATATGGCGGTCATGGGACACAGTTCAATGAAAACGGCATCCCTACTTACTCTTTGCCTTTTACGGTGGAAGATGTGCCGCAGGGAACAGTGTCAGTTGCCATTGTCTTAGAGGACAAGGATGCATACCCGGTGACCGGGGGATTCGCATGGATACACTGGCTGGCGGCAAATATAACTCGTTTTGAGATCAAAGAGAACGAGAGCCAGACGGCGGAGGATTTTGTGCAGGGTAGGAACAGTTGGACGAGTATACAGGGCGGAGAGCAATCCACGGAGCTTTCCTGCTATTATGGCGGAATGACCCCACCCGATAAGCCGCACATATACGAACTTCATGTGTACGCCTTGGACAAAATGATGGAATTGGAGAGAGGATTTCTGCTGAACGAGCTTTACCGGGAAATGGATGGGCATATCTTAGACCAGTTTACCCTGAAAGGGATATATGAAAATTAGCTGTCTGAAAGTCGGTGGGCGCACAATAAAAACAGTTGTGGCAGTATTCCTGTGTTTACTGACAGGTACAATAAGGAAATCAGACACGGCATTCTATGCCGCCATTGCTGCTGTGCTGTGCGTCCAGCGCACCTCTAAGGACAGTTTCCGTGAAGCATTCAACAGGGAGATGGCTACGGTTATCGGCGGGATGTGGGGCATGCTCGTTCTGCTGTTCGAGAGGAATGTCTGGTGCATCCCATATGAAGCGATACGATACCTGTTTTTATCGGTGCTTCTTATTCCAATCATCAATTTTTCTGTTTTGATAAAACGGGAAAAAGGGACGTTTCTCATGTGCGTTGTTTTTCTGTGCATTACTGTGACGCATGGAAATGATGAAAGCCCTTTGTCTTTTGGCATTGCACGGATTTTGGACACTACGATTGGCATTGTGATTGCTTCGATAATAAACCAGTTTCCAATCCACCGTATATTGACTAAAGGAGAGCGGGTACTGTGCCGCCTGCGCAATCATAGAGTATTTTGATAATCTAACAATAGCTTGTGAGGCTTATCGGCAAAGCACGGAAAATCTGAAATCCTATATGTAGCGCCAGTGGAGCCTTGTGGGAGGAATGGCTAGCACGTTCAGGGAGATGGAGTAACTGTATATCTGATGCATAGTTCAATACCGATGATTTATTGTTTTCAAGGATAAATTGATTTTAAGGAATTTCCATGCTATACTGTCCTGCAAAAAGATAACTGAGGGAGGTGGGAAATATGCTCTGCCATTTAGTGATTGACCTAAACAAAGGACTCTGTGCAAAGTCTGATGACTGGACGAAATTTGTACAGAGGTAAAACTATCGTCCACATTGGATTTTGTACTATTTATTCTGAAAAAAAAGAATAGAATGGAGAAAATTCAATGGAAGAAAAATCATTTAAAAAATATATTATTTTGTGGTTAAGCCAGAGCGTATCAGGACTTGGAAGTTCCATGACCGGGTTTGCGCTTGTCTTGTGGGCGTATGGACAGAGCCATTCTGCAATGTCCGTTTCGCTGATGTCCTTTTGCAATTATGTACCGTATGTCCTTTTAAGCCTGTTTGTCGGCGGTTTTATAGACAGGCATAAGAAGAAAACGATCATGCTGGTTTCGGACAGCATTGCGGCGGCAGGTTCACTGGCAGTATTGGCATTTCTGCTTATGGGATGTCTGGAAGTCTGGAATATCTATGCCATAAATGCGGTGGTCGGTATAACGAATGCTTTCCAGCAGCCTGCGTCCGCAGTGGCAACGGGAAGGCTTGTGCCAAAGGAGAAGATTTCAAATGTCAGCGGGATGAATTCTTTTTCCAATAATCTTATCGTGGTATTCAGCCCCATGCTGGCGGCTTTCCTGTTTGCGGCAGGAGGGCTTCCGCTTATCCTGCTGATAGACCTGGCGAGCTTTGTCTTTGCATTTTGCGTATTGCTGTTCTTTATCACAATACCGGAACAGGCGCAGGACAAAACACATAGTTCCCCCTTGGCCGGGATAGCGGAGGGATTTGAGTTTCTGAAAAAGGAAAAAGGTATATTATATATCATGCTTACAATGGCACTGATCAATTTCTGTTCAAGGCTGACCTATGAAAATATTCTCTCACCAATGATTTTGTCGAGGAGTTCCGGGGATAGCATTGTACTTGGAACTGTAAATGCCTGTATGGGTGTAGGCGGGATTGCCGGGGGAATCCTTGTTTCCGTGAAAAAAGAGAGCCGTCATAAGACAGCGGCTATTTATGTTTCGGCGGCACTGTCTTTTCTGTTTGGGGACTTGATGATGGCAGTTGGGAAAAATGTTTTCTGGTGGTCGGCTGCTGCGGTTGCTGCCAGCCTGCCCATTCCATTTATAATGGCAAACCAGAATACGATACTGTACCAGAAGATTCCTGCTGCCATGCAGGGGAGGGTATTTGCAGTCAGGAATGCCATCCAGTACAGCACGATCCCGGTTGGCATTATCCTTGGAGGCTGGCTGGCAGATTATGTCTTTGAGCCTTTTATGGTTTCCGGGAACAGGCTGGCGGAAATGCTGGAAATAATAGTAGGGGATGGTGCCGGAAGCGGCATGGCGGCGATGTTCCTGTGTACCGGGATATGCGGCTTTACGGTGAGCATGATTTCCTGTTTCAACCGGGAAATAAGGAAATTAAACTGATCGGATAATACATAAGGGGCGGGTTATCCTGCTCCTTATGATACTTTTTGTGGAATGTATACCCATTATGAATACGAAAATGTAGCTCAGATACGAGGTGTAATGTATATGAAAATAATTGCTATTATAGAGGATGACCAGCACATCGGGGATATTCTGGAAAGGACGCTGTCCCGTGAGGGGTATGGGACACTACGGGCATATTCGGGAACGGAGGCGCTTTACCTGCTTTCTGAAAATACGCCGGATTTGATACTTCTGGATTTGATGCTCCCCGGACTGTCCGGAGAGGAAATCCTGCCCCGGATGCAGGGAATACCCGTTATTGTGGTCAGTGCGAAAGTGGGGATAGATGATAAGGTGGATATGCTGCTTGGCGGGGCGGCAGATTACATTACAAAACCTTTTGACATGAAAGAACTGCTTGCCCGTATCACGGTACAGCTCCGCAGGAGCAGCAGGCAGGAGCCGTCCGCCATCTTATCCTGTGGCGACCTCAGATTGGATATGGCTTCCCATGAGCTTGCTATCAAAGATATTCCGGTAAAGCTGACCAAGACCGAATATGCCATACTAAAACTGCTGATGCGGAACCCGAAACAGGCCATCTCAAAGGCAGTAATCCTTGACAGGATATGTGAGGACACGCCGGACTGCACGGAGCGTTCCCTGAAGCAGCATATCAGCAACCTCCGGAAGAAGCTGCGCGATGCCGGGGACAGGGAATATATAGAGGCGGTCTGGGGAATCGGGTTTAAGCTGGATGCGCAGTAAATTTTGACCGTTTCTTGACTTTTTTCTTGACCGCTGCCTTGACCATTCTATTATAGAATGGTGCAACAAACATAGGAGGCAAGAGATTATGGAATATTGTCTGACAACTGCTATGCTCTGCAAGCAGTACAAAAGTTTCAAGGCATTGAACGGGCTTACCATGCACGTTCCAAAAGGGGCAATCTATGGCCTTGTGGGGAGGAACGGGGCAGGGAAGACTACGCTGATCCGGCTGATCGCAGGCATTCAGGAGCCGACTTCCGGAGAATACACACTATATGGTGTGAAAAATACGGACAGGGAGATACACAAAGCCCGTCGCCATATGGGTGCTGTGGTGGAAACACCATCCATTTATATGGATATGAGCGCAGAGGAAAATCTTAAGATACAATACCATGTTTTGGGGCTCCCGAATTATGAAGGCATCCCGGAACTGCTGCAGTTGGTCGATCTGGATGGCTGTGGGAAGAAAAAGGCAAAGCATTTTTCGCTTGGAATGCGCCAGAGGCTTGGGATCGCCGTTGCCCTCTGCGGTTCGCCTGACTTTCTGGTTCTGGATGAGCCTGTCAACGGCTTAGACCCACAGGGGATTGTTGAAATCAGGGAGCTTATCTTAAGGCTGAACCAGGAGCAGCAGATCACCATCCTTATTTCCAGCCATATCTTAGACGAACTGTCAAAGCTGGCGACACATTATGGCTTTGTAGACAGGGGCGCTATGGTGAGGGAAGTAAGCGCTGCGGAACTGGATGCCGCCTGCCGGAAATGCATCCGCCTGTCAGTGACTGATACAAGGGCATTGTGCCGGGTGCTGGACGGTATGGGCATAGAATACAGCATTATTTCTGACACGGAGGCGGATATATACGGGGAGGTCAGCATAACACAGCTTGCTGTCGCCCTTGATAAAGAGGGATGTGATGTCAGATCCATGCACGAGCATGACGAAAGCCTTGAAAACTATTATATGAACCTTATGGGAGGTGGCAGGAATGCGTAACCTTATTTATGTGAATATGATGAGACTGAAAAAAAGCAGGATTTTCCGCGCAGGTGTGGCTGTGTCAATGGCATATGTTGCATTCCTGCTGTTCATGAACTATCAGGAAATGACAGACTCACCAGAGACAGTGATCGGCCAGCTCAACTGGTATTTCCTTTCCACGCTGCCTGTTGCGAGTGCATTCTGTTCTGTATTCTGCGGTATGTTTCTGGGGACGGAATACAGCGATGGGACAATGAGGAACAAGCTGATGGTGGGGCATACAAGGAAAGAGATTTACATTGCAAATCTGCTTACCGTTTTTCTGGCAAATGCCTTTGTTTACCTTGCAGGCTGCCTTGTAACAGCCGTTATGGGGGCCGCGATGTTCGGCTGGAACCTGGCAAACCCCATGCAGCTTGCTTTCCGTATGTTCAGCGGCATCCTGATGCTTGGGGCGTATGCCGGGATATTTACCCTTCTGTCCATGCTGATCGATAGCAAGGCCATTTCCGCAACTGTCTGCATGGTATCGTATGTTGTGCTGTTTCTGGGTGCGCCGTTTTTGCAGACGGCAGTATTCAGCTATTACCACGGAGCGTCACTCAACCATATGCCAAGCGAGTCTGTCCGGCCATTGCTGGAGTTTTTATATGATTTTCTTCCGGTGGGACAGGAGCTTCAGATTTCGGGTATCTTCATTCATTTGTACCGGCTTCCAGTATATTCCGTCATCTGCATTGCCCTGACAACCATCTGTGGGATGGCAGTGTTTACAAAAAAAGATTTAAAGTAAAGAATGGGGTGTGGGATGGTGTTTCCGTGGGTTTTGTGCTGTCTGTTGCTGATTTCAAATACCTTGTGGGTTTTGAAGATACTGCTTATGAAAAAAGATTTAAAGGGCCTGGCTGCGGAGTTCCGGGATTACCTGGAACGGGAAACAAACAGCCCGCTCACCATCCCTACCCGTGACCGTCATATACGGAAAATAGCAGCTGAGATAAATTCGGGATTAAGGAATCTGCGTAGACTGCGGCACAGATATATGAATGGCGACAGGGAACTGAAAGAAGCCGTGACGAATATCTCGCATGACCTGCGGACACCGATTACAGCCATATACGGCTACCTTGACCTGCTGGAGCATGAAGAAGACACAGAAACGGTAAAGTTTTACATCGGGCAGATACAGAACAGGACAGACTGCCTGAGGCAGCTTACGGAGGAACTGTTCCGATACTCGGTGATTGTGTCCTCATGGCAGGGCGTCTGTGAAGAAACCGTACTGAACCGGATACTGGAGGAGAGCCTGCTCGCCTGTTATGGGGAGTTTGCACAGAAAGGGATAGAGCCGGTGATTGAAATCACGGAGGTTCCGGTTCTCTGCCGAATAGACCGTCCTGCTTTTGACAGGATTGTCAGCAATATATTGAGCAATGTCCTGAAATATAGTGACGGTGACCTGCGGGTGGGGCTTGATGCAGACGGGACGATACACTTCACTAATTCTGCAAAGAACCTGACCCCGGTCATGGTGGAGCGTTTGTTTGACCGTTTTTATACCGTAGAGACAGGACGGAATTCAACCGGATTAGGACTTTCTATCGCAAGGACGCTTACCGAGCGCATTGGTGGAAAGATAGAGGCTGTTTATACAGATGGAAAGCTGACAATATCACTGAGACTTCAGAGCAGATAGAAAAGCTGACGGAAGGCAGAGAAGCAGGAACGTTCACAGTATCTGCTGCTGGCACTGATGTAAAAAGCGTCACACAGAGCATTATATCTAAGGTTTCCGGCACATCTGCACCAACAGGAGCAAGTTTTGATATAAAGGCGTAAATATTGTTTTCCACTTTTATGCTGAGGTGCTTAATTGAGTGCCTCGGCGGAATGATTAGGCCTATTATTGACAGAAAGGGTATGGGGATTTTATCAGAGAGGATGTGATTTATGGGCTTATCGGCAGGCGTTCCTGGATGCAGCAAGGAAAGCTGATCCTACGTGGGAGATCGGAAAGCCCATCCCGTCCGGGGCGCTGGACGGCATCACAAGGGAATCTGTGGAGGCTAATTTGAGGAAATCAGGCAGTACATTGACATCAGTGGATATGAAGATATAATTTTTACACCCTATTCCGCAGAGGCGCATAAAACTCTGCTTCTGCGGACTGCCGGGGGCAGGGGCGGCTCTGAACGACAGAAGGGCCGCCGATAGCTGTTTTTGGTGAAAAAAACAGCAGGAAATACATGGTTGCAACCCGCTGTTGCCAATTCCCTAAAGCGGTTTGAGACTGTTTTCCCCGCCTGCGGCAGCAGTAACAGCGCGATTGAATTGTCCATTGAAGAATTGGAGAAGTATTCCGGCTATACGGCCTGGATTGATGTGTGCAAGGGATGGAAGTCCTAAAGTCTAAGTCCCAATTCGACTTTGTGTTTTCAACAAACCACAATGCTGTTTGCAGCTCCTTCAAATAAACGTTGCTGCGAATGAATATACAAGATGGATTAAATGCTGGCCGTAGGGAACACGAAAGCGAATTGAGGGAAGTCTAAAGGCTCTCACGAAGAATGTGGGAGCCTTTAGCTTTCCTATGAGATGTCAGTTTCTATTGACTTCCTAACAGTGATAGGATATAATAAACCTAACATCGTTAGGAAAGGAGGGATCGTTGTGCCAAGGCAGGGACTTACCACTGAAATAGTAGTAGGGGCGGCGGCATTATTGGCTGAAGAAATCGGGTGTGAAAATTTGACGCTGCACAAGCTGGCAAACAGGTTGAACATAAAACCCGCTTCACTCTATACACACATCAGCGGAATTGAGCAACTGTATGTGTTGCTTAGTGATCTGGCTCTAAGGCAGTTAGGTACTGCGATGATGGGTGCAGTAAAAGGAAAAACGCAGAGTGAAGCAATCCGTTCTATGTCCATTGCTTACCGTAACTATGCAAAACAGAACCCGGAAATGTATCGCATGATTATGAAAGTGCCGCATAGTCATTCGGAGCAGTTGGTCAACGCAGGTAAAAATGTCAAAGCTATTTTGTTTGAACTGCTGTCACAATATACAGCGGATCAATCGAAAATTATCTGCTTCTCTCGATATTATCACAGCATTCTGCATGGTTTCATTTCTTTGGAGCAAGCGGGCTTTTTTGATGATGCAATATCAGTCGATGAGAGCCTGTCAATGATAGTCAATAATTTCATTGAGCAGCTTGAAAACATTTCACTTACTTGATGGAGGTTTCAAAATGAGTGCAGATACTTTGTCATTTGAATGTGTTGGAATGAAAGATGGGGACAAGTTTCCCATAGAAAACACAGGCCGGGGCCAGGACATTTCCCCCGAATTTTTAATCAAGAACTTATCTCCTGCCGCAAAAACGCTGGCTGTTACCTTGGAGGACATGCGGCACCCGCTTTTTAAGAACTTCACCCATTGGCTGATCTGGAACATCCCCGCTGCCGAAAAAATTGCTGGAGCAATCCCCGGTGGGAAAATCGTTCCCAGCTTGGGAAATGCCAGGCAGGGAATTGGATACGGCTGGTACAAATATGCTGGCCCGAAGCCCCCCAAAGGTCAACAGCACCTATACCGCTTCACGATTTACGCCCTTGACAGTGAAATTGAATTGCCTTTTCTACCCACAAAGGGACGCTTTATAGAAAGAGCGAAAGAACACATCATTCAACAAGGCAATATTGTAGGTGAGTTTGAATAGAAAGAACACAGCATTCGGGATGAGAAACATGAACTGTCTATATTGTAGCAAGGAAATGGAAGAAGGTCTAATTCAAACCCCCAGGAAATTTCTTGGTTTGCTGGAAAAAAGAAAACTTTGTTTAGAAGATCAAAGTTCCATACTTTTATCAAAAGCATCAATAATAAATCGCTCTGAAGGAGGCGCTGACATGCAAAGAGGATTAATTACAATGGACAAAAAAGGTGCAGACCTGGGCAGCGGCCCGGTGGGGAAGCTGCTGTTCTCCCTGGCCCTGCCCACCATCACCTCCCAGGTGGTGAATATGCTTTACAATCTGGTGGACCGGGTCTACATTGGCCACATGCAGCCCGTGGACACCGTGGGGGCGCTGGCTCTCACTGGTGTGGGCGTCTGTCTGCCGGTCATCATGCTCATCTCTGCCTTCGCGGCGCTGGCGGGCATGGGCGGTGCACCCAGGGCCTCCATCCAGGAGGGCCGGGGAGACCTGGAGGGCTCTCAGCGGATCATGGGCAACAGCTTTACGTTGCTGTTGATTTCCGCTGCCGTGCTGACGGCGGTTTTTCAGAATTTTGCTGAACCGCTGCTGCTGACCTTTGGGGCCAGCGAGAACACCATCGGCTACGCTCTGGATTACATGAAGATCTACTCCCTGGGCACTCTCTTTGTCCAGGTGACGCTGGGTATGAACGCCTATATCACCGCCCAGGGCTTTACCACCGTCAGCATGAAAACCGTGCTGGTCGGCGCAGGGCTGAACACGGTGCTGGACCCCATCTTCATCTTTGGCCTGGGGCTCGGTGTACGGGGAGCGGCGCTGGCCACGATTCTCTCCCAGGCGGTTTCCGCCGCGTGGGTGCTCCGCTTCCTCATGGGGCCTCAGACCAAGTGGCGGCTCCGCAGGACGGATCTGCGGCTCCAGCCCAAGGTTTTCCTGCCCAGCTTGGCCTTGGGGCTTTCCCCCTTCATCATGCAGTCCACGGAGAGCCTGCTGGCCGTATGCTTCAATTCCTCCCTTTTGAAGTACGGCGGAGATATCGCGGTGGGAACCATGACGGTGCTGACCAGCATGATGCAGTTTGCCTTGATGCCACTCCAGGGCCTGAGCCAGGGTGCCCAGCCCATCATCAGCTACAACTTCGGGGCCCGGAACGCCCGGCGGGTCCGGGCCGCCTTCCTCTGCCTGCTGAAAGCCTGCGTGATCTACTCGGCATCGCTCTGGGCGCTGGTGCAGCTGTTTCCCCGGATGTTCGTGCTGATCTTCAACAATAATCCGGCGTTGGTGGAGTACGCGGTGTGGGCTCTGCGCATCTACATGGGTACCGCCTGCCTGTTCGGCATCCAGGTCGCCTGCCAGCGGACCTTCGTCGCCCTGGGCAACGCCAAGACATCGCTGTTCCTGGCCGTGCTGCGGAAAATCATCCTGCTGATTCCCCTAATCTATACCCTGCCCCATTTCTTCGCCGACAAGGCTTTCGCTGTCTTCCTGGCGGAACCGATGGCGGATTTCCTGGCGGTGAGCGCCACCGCGTCCATGTTCGCTGTGCAGTTCAAACAGAGCATGGCGGAGTTGGAGGAAACGCCGCCCGCAAATGGAATTTAGAGCAGTTCCCGGAAATAATGAGAAAAAAGGAAGCGAGAACAGGAATTGCAGGACAAGGCGGAGGACACCGACAGGCTCAACGGCCTGTTTGAAAACAATATGCTGCTCTGGCAACGAATGTAGGAGGACATTATGGCTATTGAGAAAGTAAAAGAGTATTTCGCCCAATTCGGTATCGCAGACCGGGTGTAGGAGTTTTTGGAAGATTTGTCACATCCAATTAAGGATTTTACGCATTGGATTATCTGGAACATTCCTGCCGCTGACAGAATAAAGAAAAATATCCCTGCTGGCAAGACTGTGCCAGTGTTGGGGGATGCTCGCCAGGGGGTAGGATATGGTCTGCACCGTTATGCGGGGCCGAAGCCGCCGAAAGGTAAAAAACATACTTACCGTTTTACAATCTATTCTTTAGACTGTGAAATAAACATAAGCGCCAACTCCATGAAAAGAAATTTTTTGAAAAAGGCTGAGAAGCATATCATCCAAAAAGGAAGTATCATTGGTGAGTTTGAGTAAGAAATACCTTTACGGCTGTATATCACCAATAATCCACAGAGGAAAAACAGGGCAGGCATCCCCGGTTTCCGGCAGATTGGGGAATCGGGGAGCAGGGATAATGTTTTTTAAGTTGGAGGTTTTATGCAGATATACTCCTTGCAGGGAATGTTAAAACAATATATGGAATGGGGATTTAACTTTGTTTCCATCAGCATAGCAACGCAAATAACGGAAGAAGAATTGCGGCAGTTATACAGTGATGAAAATTACAGATTACAAGATAAGGATAAAGAGAAGTACCTCATGGTATTCTTGCTGCAGATTTGCTGTGAAAAGCTGGGCAATGACGAGTATTACAGGGCACAGCTTGAAAGTCTCACACAATACTTCAAAGTACCACTGGAAGCAATAGCAAATTATATAGGTGTGGACGCTGGCGGATTACTGGCCTTTGAAAGCAGTAGTGACAAAGACAGGATTGAGAAATGCATAGCACATCTTTTTACTGCCTTTATCCGTAATCCGCGTTATTCGGTGTAGTAAAGGGAATTATCCCCAATAAGCCGCAGAGGGCGGACAGGGCAGGCATTCCCGGTTTCCGGCAGATCGGGGAATCGGGGAGCAGGGACTGTTTTAAATGGCGGGAGAGCCAAAAAAGAATGGAAGTATAAAATTTATGAAAGATAGCAAAGTCTTTTCGAGATTACTTTTATGCTTAAATATCATAGGGGTGCTGTGTTTGGTTTATTTTGCGATTCCATACCTCACGCATAATACACAGATTCCACATCCGGATGCTATGCTGCCAGCGGAAAGGTGGGATTTGTCTGGTATGGCTTTAACAGCCGGCATTATTCCATTGGTTATAGCCAATCTCTTAGGTTTCTTGTTTGTCAAGGAGATAAGAAACCGGTTCAGGCTTTTGTGTTCTTTTTGCCAAGTATTATATGCATTGCCATTGTCGCCCATTATTGGGTAACCAGTTTGATGATGTAAGCTGTCTGCGGTTGTAATTAGAAAAGGAGAAGGTCATTTATGAAAAAAATTAGGGCTTGGGTATCTGCTGTTTTAATGGCTGTTGTATTGTGCGCCTGTGGAGAAGAGCAGGAATTGGCTGACATAAGTACCGTGGAAGGAGACGGGTATGTGGCTATTATCTGGGAGGAAAGGACTTATGTGCCGTTCTGTGCGGTTTCTAAAAACGACTGCGGGGCATTGATTGGGTATGTTGACGGGAATGCAAACGACAGGGTATGCGAATACAAGGATTATCCGTCAACAGAATGGATTGCAAATTACCTTACCGTGGATGGCGGCGCGCTGCTGTACAAAGAGGTAAATGTTGTCGACATCCCTGACGGCCTGCAGTCAGAGTATGAGTGGAACGGTTAAGCACCACACGAAGAAAACCAATAATGCACAAATGATAAAAGGGAACCAAAGACAGTAAAGGTAAAATTTATATTACGGAGGGCATACTGCGTTTCATTAAAATATGCGATTGCAGTATGCCTTTCAATATACGAAAAGTAATAAGAGGGTAAAGGCTGTTGATTGACATGGAAAACTGTCAATAGTCTTGATATGCAAATGGAGAGCATTATGATAAAAGGACATGGGAATGTACGAAAGCGTACAAAGAAAAGCATTGGCGGACTGCCGCACAATAAAAGGTGTATCGTGATGAAGTGAGAGCTTCTAAACGATACACCTTTTTTAATGTCGAATTTAGAGGGATTGCGCGTTTTTATCAACCTTTTTGTCAGCAATTTTTTGTTCCGGAGTCCGGTCAAGATATTGGTTGAGGTTATCCAGTTTCCGGTGAAGGTCGGCAGTTTCTTTTTCAGCAGATTTGTAAGTTTTCTGTATAGCCTGCTTTTTGGAATAAAGTGCATTGTAATCGCTGCGGAGTTTTTCAACATCAATATTCTTTGGATTGATGCCAAAGCGTTTCAGCATATTTTCTGCACCGTCATGGAGGATAAGCTCTGTTTCATGGCGGCGCAGGTAAGCGTCTTTATCCTTAGATTTTTGGTAACGCACATGATAAATATGGTTGGCTTTATACTGCTCTGCATACTTTAAAACCTGCCCTAAATCCTTTAGCTGACGCTCGGTTTCAACAAGGCTCTCACGGGCTGTTTTTGCCAGTGTGGACTTGGCGGCGATCTGCTTTTCAAGTTCTGCTATGGAACCTGCCTGACTGTAGCTTGCGGCGGCAATTTTAAGGTTTTGGATGTCTGCCCAATGTTTCAAACCGGGGCTTTGTGTAAATTTTTCCTCGGTGGTGTCAATGAGATTTTTCCTTGAATAATCCTTGACAATGGGCTTTTTTCTGGCAGGGAATGGAACACGCTTTTTATCCTTTACAAGCGCCTTTTCCTCAATGCGCTCCTTGATCCGTTCTTTGGTATATTCCGCACCCAAAGACTTTGCGCTGCCACGGACAAAACGTTCCCTGTCCAGAGGACGGAATGAGATAAATTTATGAGCTTTTTCCCCAAAGTCCTCGCCTTTGATTTCGTAGCCTTTTGCCCGGATCAGTTCAATGCAGTCCTCGTAAGTTGCAGCGCTTTTTATTGCTCCGTCAATGTCGGCTTTTAACTGTTCTTTCCATGCGGAACCGTTTTTGCCAGCCTGCCACTCCTTGTAAGTTTTGCCCCGTTTTTCTCCCGGAGTGATGACGGACAATTCATGCTCCCTGCAGAGGGTGTCACTCAGATTGCGGATGTTGTAATAGGATTTTTTACAGTCGTGGTATTTCTCATGGTTCACGTTGTCAGCGGCACAGAAAATGATGTGGTTATGGACGTGTTCTTTATCAATGTGTGTAGTGACAACATAGGAATATTTGCCCTCTAAAAGTTTGTCGGCAAGCTCCACGCCTATCTGGTGGGCTTCCTTATAAGAAACTTCACCAGGGAGAAAAGACTGTATCAGATGATAGGCTTTGTTTGGATTGGACTGGCTGGTTTTTGACAGCGCAAATTTGAAATCATAGGCGGCAGTTTCGGGGCTGCACCCATAAGAAGAAATCAGTATGCCCTCATCAGTTTTGGCAGGGTTGCAGATGTAGTCTACTGCTTTATTGACGGTTGCCGTGATAGCATGGATTTTTGTGTATGCCATACCTTTTGCATCAGCTCCTTTACTTCTTTTACATCGGATTTATATACGTTGCCTGTGGCATTCATGCGTTTTGCAATCTGGTTTAAATTGTTTCCGATTTTGGCAAGCGCAGAGTTATATTCCCGCAGTTCTGAATAGTCAATGTCATAGACATATCCGTATATGATCAGGTGCCGCAGGAAAGAGGATCTGTCTTTCATATTGGAGGCTTTGCATTTTTGCTCCAGTATATAAAGTTCATCATCGTTCAGACGTAAGGTCAAGCGGTTTTGGCGTTCTCTATTCTCCATTGTTTGGGAAGCTCCTTTCATTAAAAATGCTCTGTTTTTTGTAACATGCCGTATCCGGCGGGAGGGTTTTTCAAGCGTAAAAATTCAGAAATTCCGTAGAGGTAATTTCTGGATTTTGGAGCGCAAAGGGGGTCAGGGGGATGTGCCCTCTGCAAGCCAATTTTATCAAGTTTCCGCTTGAAGGAAACTTGGGGAAATTGAAGCCTACGGACGTCCGTAGGCAGTGCTTGCTATTCTTGTGCAAACTGCCCGTAGGGAGTTTGCGTGTTGTACGAGCTTAGGCGAGTGTCTTACAACACATAAGGGCGTTTCCGCCCGTCCTTTGTAAAGCCTTCCGGATATATGGTTGTGGAGGATTATTACAGTAAATAAAAAACTGCCACAACCAGAACAAGGCAGAATTGCCCTGTTCCGGCTCATAGCAGTTTGAGTGTACTTTTATGAATTAATGATTTTATCCACTAAAGATTTTAACAAGCGGCAGGAGGAAAGTCAACAAAAGATAGAAGGAAAAATTGAATCCGAACAGAATCAAAAAACGCTCAAAAATATTTGAGTAATTGGTACAGAAAAATCATACCGATTGCCAATAGAATGAGTTTAAAAATTCGCAGGAAGGAGGTAGAGCATGAATGCAGCAGAGCGCAGGAATGAGATAATCAGTATTCTGATTGTCCGACATCACGCAACGACAAAAGAGCTGGCAAGTGAATTTGACGTAACTGTTGGCACGATAAAAAGCGACATTCAGGCTCTATCTTTTGCGTATCCAATTTACACAAAGCCGGGTGTTGCGGGTGGGGTTTTTATGGGAGGGCATTATAATCCGCATATCAATTCTTTAACACAAAGGGAACTTGAAACCTTAATGGAAATATACAAAGAAGCAGAGGACAGGCATAAAGAAGTCCTTGCACAGATTTTACATAAATACGGTCCCGATAAACTGGAATTATAAAACTTGTCATTCCGCTAAAGCACATAATTTTTTCAGAACCGTTCATAGCAGACGGCGAGTGCTTATGTGCTTTTTGGGCTGACAAGTCCAGAGATGATTTTATCCAAAACAGGCGGAGAGTTTTCTGCCGGAGCGCACATTGAAAATTAAATATGTAAATACATACGGGACGTGTGGGATATGCGGAGCCACTATGCGGACACGCCAAGAGCTGCCTGCTTCCATTTTAGGATGGAAGTGCATACGAGGGAATATCGAAATCTGGTATTGAAGTTAAGGCAGTGAGCGATGAATGTCTGGCAAAAAGTGCAGCAGTTGCATGAGGCAATGAGGCATATCTTTGATAATGATACTTCCGGGTTTCCCGGTCAGTTTAGAATGACGGTGCGATACCGATGTGGGCAGTGTAATGAGCTGTCACTCGTATGTGTTTTTTGAAAAGGATTGGAGAAAAGATTTGTCTGTTGATGAGAGCCGGGAAAGAGGTTCGTGGTTGTCATGGGCAGATAAGATGCTGCTTATTTATAGAAAGAAAGGGGTGATATTGTGGAGCGAATGAAAAATGGCAAAAGATTTGTTCGCTACAAAGAAGGGGCAGAGATATATAGTATGTGCCAGAGCAAATTTGAGCAGATGGCGAAAGATGCAAAAGCAATTTATAAGGTTGATAAGTTGGTGCTTGTAAATTGTGACATCTTTGAGCAATACTTGGAAACATTCAGATTGTATGTGTGATGATTTTTCGTTTGAGAGATTTTGCAGTAAAAAACACTTGACTTTTCGTATACGAAAAGTATAATGGTAGATAGAAGTGATTGGAGGTGCATACAGATGGCTAAAATGGGTAGACCCAAATCTGATGCCCCGAAACTGAATACATTAAGTGTAAGGGTAACAGATAAGGAGCTGCAAAAGCTAAAGGATTATGCGGACAGTCACGGAATGACCATAACTCAATTATTGCATACGGGCGTCAATTTATTATTACAGACACCGGATGCGGAGGTGCAAAATCTCTCTCCTTGAAGAAAGGAGCAGAGATGGCGAAAGCAAGAAAGGATAACAGAGGCAGAGCCTTACGGAAGGGGGAATCTCAAAGAACGGATAACACTTATGTATATACATACACTGATCCGTTCAAGAAACGCAGATTTGTATATGCCAGAGATTTACAGACACTTAGGGAGAAAGAAGCAGATTTGATAAAAAATCAGCTTGACGGATTAGATGTCTATGTGGCTGGAAGTGCAACTTTGAACTACGTTTTTGACAGGTATATGTCAACGAAGTATGACTTGCGCAGGACAACACGCTCTAATTACATATATATGTATGACCATTTTGTCAGAGAGGGATTTGGACAGCGTAAAATCGGAGAGATTAAGTATTCCGATGTAATGTATTTCTACTATTATCTGTTGAATGAAAAGGATTTGCAGGCGAACACAGTTGACACAATCCATACGGTTTTACACCCTACGTTTCAGTTGGCAGTGCGTGATGGAATAATACGCATGAATCCGTCTGACGGTGTTATGGCAGATATAAAAAAGAAAGCAGGAAAGAATAAGGGTATCAGACACGCTCTGACGATAGAGCAGCAAAGGGCTTTTATGAATTATACTGCAAACAATCCAGTATTTTACCATTGGCACCCATTATTCACGGTTCTATTGGGAACGGGGTGCAGGATTGGGGAAATAATCGGATTGAGGTGGGAAGATTTAGACTTTGAGAGCCGCCTGATCAGCATTAACCACAGTGTAACATACTATGCAAGAGAGGGTGGCAAAACACGCAAGTCAGAGTTTGCTGTGTCACTTCCAAAAACAGAAGCTGGTATCAGAACAATTCCGATGATGGATGCGGTTTATGAAGCGTTTAAGACAGAATACGAGGTGCAGAAAGAGGTCGGTTTCAACAGTACAGTGATTGACGGTATGACCGGGTTTGTATTCTGTAATCGTTATGGGAATATCCATAATCCGCAGACAGTCAACAGGACAATTAAAAGGATTTTAGAGAATTATAATGCGGAAGAAGTGATAAATGCCAAAAAAGAGAGAAGGCAACCTGTCATCATTCCAAACTTTTCCTGCCACCACCTGCGGCATACCTTTTGTACAAGGTTCTGCGAAAAGGAAACAAATGTAAAAGTCATTCAGGCTGTTATGGGACACGCTAATATCGAAACAACAATGGATATATATGCGGAGGTCACAGACGCAAAGAAAAAGGAAGCAATCGAAAACTTATCACACAATCTTGATATATTTTAAGGAGAGAGTCCTTGAAATTAGGTGTGTGAATTGTAACAACAAAAAGAGCAATTTACTACAAAGTTACTACGAATTTTGCTTGCATAGTACGGAATAATACCTTATAGTACGTTTTGGAAATGCGGCAAAAACTGGAGGATACTTGATAATGAGGAATAATACTTTATCTTCTTTGGTATTCCCCACGATGAAAAGCATCCCTAATAGGGACTAATCCGACAGATAGGCAATGAAAGCCGACCTCCACAAGGGTTTTAGCATAGGACTCAAACGTGTTACAATCCTGATGGCGGACGTTGGATTCCAATGATTTAGCATGTAATAATCCGAGATTTCTCAATGGATAAGCACGGATTACAAAAGCAAAGTGAATAGATATTTCTTGAGGAACAGCCTTGAGAAACGTGCATATAAAGGCACTTCGTTATTGGTAGAAATACCAGTGATGAAGTGCCTTTTTGTGCGTTGCGTCCTAGAAAACCTGTGCAAATCTAAGAAAATCAAAGGAGACAAACATGGCAGTAAAGAATGAAGGATTTCCGGATCTTGAAAGATATCTGGAAGAAAGAGGCCGTCACTTAGTGACATACACTGAGGGCGCAACAATGTACCACATCCCTTATTATTCTTTTGTCCGTCTGGCAAAGGAAGCAGGGGCGAATCTTCCGCTTCGAAGAACCACCGTAATTGATGTGGATATTATCGAGGAATACCTAAAAGAAAATCCAGATGTTGCTGAGAGAGTCAATCTGGTGAGGAGGTAGCGATGGCGAAGAAGAGAAAAGAATTAACAGTAGAACAGCTTGAGAATCTTACAAGAGGACACGGTAAGAAATATGTCAGCCTTGATGAAGGTGCAGCACTATATTCAATAGGGAAGAACACTTTCAGACAGATGGCCAAGGATGCTAAAGCTACATACAAAATCAACCGCAGGGTACTTGTGAATATTCAGAAGTTTGATGAGTTTATGGAAGCGTTTCAGGAAGAATTCGATTAAGTGGAGGTTCAGAAAAATGGGCAAAGTAATAGCCATCACCAACCAAAAGGGCGGTGTAGGAAAGACAACAGTAGCGGTAAATCTTGGTGTAGGACTGGCAAGAGAGGGTAAAAAAGTTCTTCTGATTGATGCTGATCCACAGGGCAGTCTTACAGCAAGTCTTGGATATGTGGAGCCGGATGATATTAACAGAACTTTGGCAACAGTAATGATAGAAGTGATGAATGATGTGGATATAGATCCTATGGATGGAATCCTACATCACGCAGAGGGAGTAGATGTTCTTCCTGCAAATATTGAATTATCAGGTCTTGAAGTTGCATTGGTAAATGTTATGAGCCGAGAAGTAATTTTGAAAACGTACATTGAAATGATTAGAGACCAGTACGATGTGGTGCTTGTGGATTGTATGCCCTCACTTGGCATGATGACTATCAATGCACTTGCTGCAGCAGATGAAGTAATCATTCCTTGTAGTGCAAGTTATCTTCCGGTCAAAGGTTTGGAGCAGCTGATGGCAACGATTGTCAAGGTTAAGAAGCATCTGAACCGCAAGCTCAGAATCCGTGGAATTGTAATGACGATGACCGATTTCAGAACGAATTACGCAAAGGATATTGCAGAAATGATTCGCAGCGGATATGGCTCCAAAGTGGGAATTTTTAAGACTACTATTCCATTCTCGGTGAAGGCGGCAGAACCAAGTGCTGAAGGCGTGAGCGTTTATAAGCATTGTCCTGGTGGCAAGGTAGCAAATGCATTTGCGGATTTGACAAAGGAGGTGCTCGGATAATGGCAGAAAAGAAATTACGACCAGGTCAAAAAATCAAAATGGTCAGTGTGGACGAACTTCTTGGGTGCGCTGGTGAAGAGTCAAGTTTGGAGATTGATATCAATAGAATTCAGCCTTTTCAGAATCATCCTTTTAAGGTAGTTGATGATGCAAAGATGGATGATTTGGTCAACAGTATCAGGCAGAATGGCGTACTTACGCCGGTGCTCGTAAGACCTACAGATGATGGTGGTTATGAGATGATTTCAGGACATAGAAGAATGCATGCTGCTGAACGAGCCGGACTTGCTACTATTCCTGCAATCATTAGAGAACTTACTGATGATGATGCCACGATTGTTATGGTTGAAGCGAATTCACAGAGAGAAGAGATATTGCCGAGCGAGAAGGCATTTGCTTATAAGATGCGATATGAGGCTACAAAACGAAAGGCCGGGAGACCGGATAAAAATTCGCCCCAAGTTGGTACGAATTTCCGAGCTGATGAAGAATTAGCTAAGGAGGTCGGTGAGAGTAAAAATCAAGTATATAGATTTATTCGCCTTACGGATCTTATCCCAGAACTTTTGGAGATGGTTGATACCAAGAAAATGCCGCTTGTTACTGCGGTAGATATTTCATACATGGACCAGAAGGTGCAGCAATATCTGTACGAATACATCAAGGAAAATGGCATGGTGAAGTCTTATCAGGTGACTGCACTCAGAAAGTATCTGGAAGATTATGAAAGCATTAGTCAGTCCAAGATGATTACTGTTTTGAATGAAATGATTACTGGCAAGACGCAGAGCAAGTCAGTGCATTTTACAGAGAAGAAGCTTCGCAAATATTTCTCATCAAACTATACGGTAAATGATATGGAGAAGATTATGATTAGACTTTTGGAAAAATGGAAATCAGAGCAGGAGGGCGGAAACAATGGCATTTAATTATTTCTATGGCAAGCAGGCAGATCTGTATGGCTTTGTGAGAGTTCCGAAGCTTTTGATGACAGAGAAAATGTTTGATCCAATTTCTATTGATGCGAAGCTTTTGTATGGGCTTTTGATAGACCGTATGAGTATGGCGAAGAAGAATGATTGGATTGATGAAGAGAACAGAGTTTATGTTTTATATCCGATTGCAGAGATTCAGGAAGATATGGGTGTATCGAAGAAGAAGGCAATTGCCTGTCTTGCAGACCTTGAGAAATTTGGCCTTGTTGAAAAGAAGGTCAGAGGTTTGGGGCTTCCGAATCTGCTTTATATCAAGAATGTTACAAGTGCATTTAATTAGATTGGGGCTGGAAAATCTGCTACAGAGGTGTCAAAAATGCACTTCTTAAGCAGAGATTCCAGAAAGGAAGGAGAGAAATTGATATGGAGCAGAATGGCGATTTTAAGTATTTTACCGGTCAGGAGACAATGCAGTTTGCATTCATTCCGGTACCGATGGCACTGCTTTCAGATCCATGTTATGAGAACTTGTCCAGTGATGCGAAACTATTGTATGCATTGCTTCTAAATAGGATGAATTTATCCAGGAAAAATGGTTGGTTTGATGAAGAAAATCGTGTATTTATCTACTATTCCATTGAAGATATTGCTGCAGATTTACATTGTGGAAGGAATAAAGCCATCAAGGCATTACAGGAGCTTGATACAGAAAAGGGAATAGGTCTTGTAGAGAAGAACAGGCGTGGACAGGGCAAGAGAAACGTCCTTTATGTGAAGAACTTTTTCACAGAGGAAGGTGAGGAGCAGAAGTTTACAAATCAAACTTCAGAGCAAAATGAGGGTGATTCAGAAGTTTACATTTCAAACCTCAAGAAGTTTAAAAAGCAAACTTCTAAAAGTCCTAAAATTAAACTTCTAGAAGTCCCAAATCAGGACTCAAAAAATAATAAATATAATAATACTAATGGGATTAATAATGACTCTAATCAAATCTTATCTGCAGGTACAAGCACACCGATTGTGGATAAGTCGATGGGATGTGATATCGATGAGATGGCTGCATATTCAGAGATTATCAAAGAGAATATTGAGTATGATGCTTTGATGGAGCGTTATCCATATGAGCGGAAATTGGTGGAAGGGATATTTCAGCTGATCCTTGAAACAGTGCTTATCAAGGGAGAGACAATCTTGATTGCAAGTAATCTGTATCCCAGAGAGCTGGTTAAGAGCAAATTTTTGAAGCTTGATTTTACTCATATCGAGTATGCGATTGGCTGCTTTAAGAGTAATACAACCAAGGTTAATAATATCAAGAAATATCTGCTGGCAACACTTTTTAATGCACCGTCAACGATAGACGGATATTACCAGGCGGAGGTTAATCACGACTTCCCGCAATACGCATCGTCGCGTTATTGATCACTTGGTCGGTGGAGCTTTGGCTCTGCCGACTGTCTAAACAATCTATTTCATTTCGAGGAGGATTTCATCATGGCAAAAATTAAAGAATACAGAAGTATGAAGGTATATGAGCAGAGCGGTTATCAGTATAAGAGTACACCGGCGATCATGCTTAAAGGACAGTGGCTTAGGGAGCTTGGTTTTGAAGAGAACACACCGATAATGGTACATTGCGAGGATGGAATCCTCACGATTACAAGGGCGGATGAAGCATATTATGACGATGTTCCTGAGGTGCCGGTGGCGGCAGTAGCAGAGCCTAAAACAAAGTATGGGAGGAAGAGAGCATGAAGGTAATTGAGAAAATCAGAATGGCAGCAACAATAGTATTTGTGGTGGCAATCGCATTGGCGGTTGCCTACCATCAAGAGATTGGCTCCTGGCTTATGGAACAGTTTACCGGAAGCATGGAGTCACAGTTACAGCAGCTGCTGAGATAGGAGGCGTGGATGTTTCAAGCAGAAAGCATACAGAAAATAGATCCGGTTTATTTTAATATCATCATGGCGGATGACTGTGATGTGACTATTCAGAGCAGGAATACCGGTCACTACTGGTACCTGCACTGCGCTGGATATCCAAGTGAGGAGAGCTTAGTGATTTTTCATAAGCATAGATTCCAGCATCCGTATCATCAGCATGGCAGGGCAAATACACTGAGACAGGCGGTGAAAAGCATACAGAGCCATGATAAGTGGCAGATGGGTGGGAGAAAATGATAAAAATTTGATTGAGAGGCATTTTTTAGGATGTTATACTGAAACCATATAATGAGAGAGAAGGTGTTATTGTGATAGTTGTTTTGGATACGAATATTTTGTATAAAGACTTCTATATGCGTGGGACGCAAATGAAATTATTGAACAAGTTTTGCACAATTATTATTCCTGAAATTGTTTATGATGAGACCATAAATAAGCATAGGGAAAAATTAAGAGAATTAGGGGCGGCAGTTGTAAAAAAGACTGAGGAGTATAATCAAATAGCAGATATTCAGGAAAAAACAAATCTAAACGATGAATACTATTTGGAAGAGGATAAAAAGTATGAGACTTTCTTAACTAAGATGCTACGTGAGAATGAGAATTATCCGCCGATTCCATATCCTAATGTCAGTCATAAAGAAGTGGTTGGGGTTGCGCTAAAAAGAAGGAAGCCTTTTAAGCAAGATGGAAGAGACGGATATAGAGATTATTTGGTTTGGAGATCTGTACTTGATGTTGTAAAAAAATATAGCTCGGAAATCATATATTTTGTCTCGGAGAATCCCAAGGATTTTGCAGATGATGAAAAGAAAGGACTACACCCTCAATTGATTGAGGAAATGGAAAGATTGGAAATTGATCCTCAGAGACTTGTGTATTTCTATAACTTTAAAGAGTTTGTAGATAAGGTAATAAAACCTGAGTTGGAAAAATCTGGAAAGCAGGGACAAATAGCAGCTGAACTCTTTATAGAAAACGAGACATCTAGTAATGAAATTTACAAACGTATTCGTGAATTTGTAAATACTGTTGATATAGGTTATTATGATGTACTATTTCCGGGGGAGTATTCGAAATTGACTTTTTTTGAACCAGGCATGCCAAATGAAATAGAAGATGTGTCCTGTGTTGAAAAAGATCAGATACTCATTAGCATTCGTTCGGAGTATGTTGCGTTAATCGAATCCATGGCACCAAAAGGAGAAATGACAGGTGGTCGTAATCGAGATTTGTGGGAAAATTCGGAAATTGTAATAGATAATAACGATTCTTTTATCGTTGAAACAGAAGTTGTGTTGGAAATTAAGACTGATATTATATACAATATAAAAGAAAAACGAATTATAAGTTTTGAAGTGGTTGATATTGATGATGGCAATTGTCCGTATTGTCCCTATTAGTAATCGAACACATTCAAAGTAGCAAGTGCCCTGAGCAGAAATGCTTGGGGCATTTTTGCGAATATGTATCATTCTTAAAAAGTATATACCATACATCAAACAACATTAAACAACATAAACAATATAAAAACATCTAAACCAATTACAATAATACAAAATCAAGCACAATACAACTAAAATCTTGAAATATTGAGTGAAAAGTGTTAAGATATTTTTTGATAGTATACCCATAATTTAGCTTGATTTAGGAGAGATAGATGATAATTGATAAATGGATGTCGATGAAGCAGCTTTGTGCATATTTAGGTATAAGCAGAGATACTGCGACAAAATGGATAAAGAACAAAGGCATGCCAGCTCACCAGATTGATCGTATTTGGAGATTTGACAAAGAAGAGATTGATGAGTGGATGAAAAATAACGGGAAGAGTGCCAGCATATCATAATAGAGTGGGACAAGTCCGTTTTTTAGGACACATAAAATTGTAGACTAAAATGAGAACGTTTGGAGGTGAGCGACAGAGTGTGGTGCCGAAACTGTAATATAGAGACAAATGAAAAAGTGTGCCCAGTCTGTGGCGAAGAAACAGTAGAAGATCTTCCAATTGAGATATATTGGTGTAAACATTGTAAGACACCTATTATTCAGCAAATGAATCAAGCGGATAAGGGAATATGTCCAGTTTGTGGAGAGAAAACAAAATATCTAACTACAGATTTGAGACCTGTATTTCCAGAAGAACGATTATTATTAGAAATACTACTGGGTAAAAAACCTAATGAGTTTGTAAAAAGTTCGGTGTGGTCTGTTAATAGCAGATATTATATTGACGGGAAAAGTATTTCTATACCGAGTGGATTATTCCAGACTGCCGATACAGATGCAATATCAGTAAAGCTTAAAGAGTATGAATCTGGGAATACATACGAATACTTTAATGAACATATAAAAACTTTTATTGCTGCTAATAGAAATCGATTGAATTATTTGAAAGATGAATCATTTGATTTTGTAAGAAAAACAGCTTCTAAATTTGATGAAGAAAGATTAGTAATTTCTTTTTCTGGCGGTAAAGATTCAACGGTAACAGCAGATGTTGTAACAAAGGCGTTAAGCAATCCAAGTCTTGTACACATATTTGGAAATACGACATTAGAGTTTCCGTCAACAGTAGCATATGCGGAAAGGTTTAGAGAAAATCATCCACAAGCCATCTTTTTGTTTGCAAAGAATGATGAGCAGGTGTTTATGGATGTGTGCGAGGATATAGGACCTCCTGCACGTATGATGCGCTGGTGCTGTTCTATGTTTAAGACTGGTCCTATTACTCGTGTGATTAATAGTTTATATAGAAATCAGCAGATACTGACATTTTATGGAATTAGAAAATCTGAGTCAGTGAGCAGAAGTAAATATAACAGAGTAGAAGACGATGCGGAATCTGTAAAAATTCAGCAACAGACGGTTGCTTCACCAATTTTCTTCTGGAAAGATATAGACATTTGGCTTTACATGTTAGCCGAGGATGTAGATTTCAATGAAGCATATAGACTTGGATATGACAGAGTGGGTTGTTGGTGCTGTCCGAATAACAATCAGAGAGCGCAGTTTCTGTCAAGAATATATATGCCTGAGCAGTCTAAAAAATGGAGAGATTTCCTTATAGAGTTTGCAAAGAAGGTTGGCAAGGAAGACGCTGAGGTATATGTAGACACTGGAAAATGGAAAGCACGTCAAGGTGGTAATGGGCTTGCAGCAGCTGGTGATGTGAAGATTAAATTCACCAATTGTACAACGGAGGATCATGCAAAAATCTATCGCCTTGTGCGTCCGTTTGACGATGAATTGACAGGTATGTTTACTCCTTTTGGAAGAGTTGCTCCAGAATTAGGTAAGAAACTTTTGCATGAAGTACTGGTTCTTGATGCGAGAACGAATGTGCCTATTTTATCTATTCAGCCATTTAGCCAAGATGGATATGAGTATGCGGTTAAAGTCAGGACAATGAATGTTCAGGACCATGATGACTTGCAACGAATGGTTGGTTACCAGATAAGAAAATACAATGCTTGCAGAAAGTGCTTGAAGTGTGAATCAATTTGTCGAGCGGGAGCGATATCTATTTCAAGTGATAATTATTATATTGATCCAGATAAGTGTGTACATTGCAAGATGTGTATGACTGCAAAGTACCTTGACGGTGGATGCACGATGGATAAGTATTTGCGTACTAAGTAACAGTTATGGAGGTTGCCTTAATGACAATGAAGTTTCGTGCTCACGATACATTTTTTATAAGGAAAGGTTGGCTTAGCAAGGGCATGGAACGTGTTGTTGCTAAAGATGATCTATTTGTAGATAAGAATGAGAACCCAATGGATGTTCTGGGAATCGGTTCAAATATGGTTAAGGCTCTTAGATATTGGCTTCAAGCTGTTGGGTTAACAAAAGAAGCCACAAAGGGCAAGAGAGTGCAAAATCTCACACCTCTTGGACATGAGATTTTTGCGAATGATAAGTTTATTGAAGAATTGGGAACGCTTTATTTATTGCAGTATCAGCTTGCTAAGCAAGAGGAAGAGGCTACTGCATGGTACTATTTCTTCAATGTTTTTTCAATGTCGGAATTTACAAGGGAAGAATTTGTTCAGGGATTGCAGAATTATATATTGATGTCTGAAGATGCATCAACAGTTGCTATCAGATCCTTGAATGATGACTTTGCTTGTATTATCAATACCTATTTGCCACGATACAAATCAAATCCAGGTAAGGTATCTCCGGAGAACAATATTGATTGTCCATTCGGCGAGCTAGGACTTGTTGATATTGCTAATAAAAAGCAGAAGACGTATAAGAAGACTATCCCAGCAGCAAAATCATTTAATCCTTGGGTTATTTATGCAGTGATTATGGATCAGGCAGATGGAAGAGATGAGGTAAGCCTTAATGAATTGCTGACAAAACCTAAAAACATAGGTAAGGTGTTTAATTTTGATGCTATTACAATGTTGGATGTATTGCATGAAGTTGAGAATGCTGGCCTGATTAAAATCATCAGAACCGCTGGATTGGATGTTATTCATCTGAATAAGCAGATGACTTTTGATGATTGTGTTAAGAAATATTATGAAACTATAGACGAAGAAGTGTAGGTGAGTGCCAATGAGCAAAATTATTTCGGTTGCTTCGGGTTTTCAATATTCGGTGAACATTGGATATGATCTGAACAATGATGATAAATTGAAGAATTTTATACCGACTAGATCGTCGTTGGCATTAATGGAAGATATTCTTCTTAGCACTAATCCAACGTCTACAGAGAGAGCAAGAGTCCTTATAGGAGCATACGGCAAAGGTAAGTCTCATATTGTTCTTACTATTCTTGCTATGCTTATGAAAAGGAATCCAGTATTATTTGAAAAAGCAAATCCAAAGATTGACGAAAATCCTAGATTGCGTCAAATAGTAAATAATTATTATGAATCAAATAATAAAATTCTCCCGGTAATTATAACTGGAAGTAATACAAGTTTGCCACAGGCATTTTTGCTTGCGTTACAGAGAACTCTTTCGACTAACGGGTTGCTGGATGTTATGCCTGAAACCAATTATAAAGCTGCAGTGCAAGTCATCAATCGTTGGGAAAAAGAATTTCCCGACACATATAAAAAGTTAAAAGAAGCACTTGATATGCCAATTAAGCAGTTTATAGAAGAACTGCAGAATTTTGGCACTGAAGCGTATGAGAAATTTGAAAGAATATATCCAACTCTGACAGCAGGTAGTGTGTTTAATCCTTTCTTAGGTTTTGATGTTGTGGATCTTTATGAGGAAGCTGTTCATGGACTTAAGTCTAAGGGATACACTGGAATATATGTTATTTATGATGAGTTTAGTAAATTCCTTGAAGCAAATATAAAAGAGGCATCTGTAAGCGATACCAAGATGCTTCAGGATTTTGCAGAGAAATGTAACAGAAGTGGCGAAGCGCAAATGCATCTTATGCTCATATCACATAAGGAAATCGCCAATTATATTGACAAGCTTCCAAAACAGAAAGTAGATGGATGGCGCGGAGTTTCTGAACGATTTAAACATATTCACTTGAATAATAATTTTACTCAGACATATGAGATTATAAGTTCGGCAATCCAGAAGAAAGCATCTTCTTGGAATAAGTTTTGTAAGGATTATTCTAAAAGTTTTGATGACATTTTCCAAAGATATGCTCAACATCATATCTTTAATGATGTTGAAAAGGAATATGTTGAAAAAACAATGTATGGATGCTACCCATTGCATCCGGTATCAACATTCATTTTGCCAAGATTATCAGAACGAGTTGCTCAGAATGAAAGAACACTGTTTACTTTTATTTCTGCGCCAGGAGTATCAACGTTACCGGCTTTCTTAGATAATTATAATGATGATCATTTTGAATTAATTACACCTGATTTGATTTACGATTATTTTGAACCTTTGTTTAAGAAAGAGGCGTATGGGGGAAGCATACATGAAAACTATGTGCTGACCGAAATGATACTTGATAAGCTTGCAGAGAATTCTCTTGAGAGTAAGATTATTAAAACATTAGCTTTGATATATATTCTGGAGCAATTTGAAAAGCTGCAGCCGTCAAAAGATGAATTGGTAAGCATCTTTTCGATCAGTTATACACCTGAAGAAATTAACCAGGCGATTGATAATTTGATTGAGAAAGAATACGTAATTTATCTTAAGAGAAGCAATAATTATCTGAGACTTAAGCAGACTTCAGGTGTTGATATCCGTCAGAAAATAAATGATATGGTTGAAGTTCAGAGCAAACGGACCACAGTAAAGGAAACTCTGAATAACGCTAATTTTGATAATTATGTTTATCCTTCACGATATAACAATGAGCGAGATATGATTAGGTATTTCACTTTTGAGTTTATTGACGAGGATGAAGTGACTGACGATGTGAATTGGGCTTTGAAGAGTGCAACTATAGATGCAGACGGTGTTATATATGGAATTATTCCACATAGTGAAGAATCCATTCCAAGATTAAAGGAGATTATTCTTAATACTAGCTCAGATTGCGAAAGCCTTATTTTTATAATTCCAAGGCATTTTGCAGAAATCAATGATATTGTTAAGGAATTTAATGCGGTTTCGGTATTGCGAGATAATGCCAATGACGACAAGGTTCTCTTTGATGAATATGAAGTAATCTATGAGGATTTAAGGGAAGTTATAGGTACGTTCATGCGTGGTTATACCAGACCGGAAGAATACAAATCACGTTATATCTACAAAGGAAAAGAAGTAGTTATTAGTAGAAAAGCTGCGCTGACAGAATTGATGTCTAAGATTTGTGATGAGGTGTATTCTCTTACTCCGGTAATTAACAATGAAGCAATGAATAGAAACGAAATAACAGCTACGGCTAATAACAGTAGAAATAAAATTGTAGCTGCACTGCTTCGTAATGAGCTGGAGCCAAATCTTGGACTTACAGGTTCTGGTCAGGAAGTATCTATTATGAGAAGCACGCTTATTCGTACTGGCGTGTGGGAAGAGAATGGCGGACTTCCAAGACTGAACCTTAAACCGGCAAATGTGGTACACATGGATGAGATGCTTGCAACGATAGAAGATTTCATAGTGGAAACAAGACAGAACGGCTCTATGTCGTTTGAGGAACTTTATCGTAGACTTACTTCTACAGAATATCACATTGGATTAAGAAAAGGATTAATACCTATTTATCTTGCGGCAGTAATGCACGAGTACAAAAGAGAAGTGATTATATCTGATCAATTTGGTCAGGTAGCACTGTCGGCAGAAACATTGTTGCAGATTAACTCAAAGCCAGAAATGTTTACGCTTTCATATTTGGATTGGGATCCAGAGAAGGAAGGGTTTGTGAATAAGCTGGCAGAGAGTTTTTTGGAGTACATTGTTGAAGCTGAAAGAGGAGCAAATTCGTATGATTATGTAGTATCGGCAATGCGCAGATGGTATATGGCATTACCGAAGTTTGCAAAGGAGAGCAAAAAAGCTGCTGATGGAAAGAAGATTCCCAAAGCATATCAGGAATTACTGAAATTGCTAAAGCAAAATATTAGTGGAAATGAATTGTTGTTTGAAAGACTGCCTAAGCTTTTTTCAATGAATGAATTCCAGGAAACCTTATCTGATAATGTAGGTGCTGTTAAGAAGTTTTATGATGAGTATTTGAAAAATGTTAAAAAGAATCTCATCAAAGAAACAAAAGATATTTTTGTTCTTCCGAGAACAAAGGATAGTGTAAATAGGATGTCATTATCTTCTGTGATTAAGGATTGGTGTGAATCATTAGAGCCGACAGTTTTTGAACAGCTATTTACAGATGGTACAGAAAAATGCCTTGGTTTATTCAGAAGTATTTCTAATGATGATGATCTCACAATAACCAGGCTAGCAAAGCTTGCTACAGATTTGAGAATAGAAGATTGGGATGAGAAGGTTACGGAGCTCTATTTCGAGAACATTCGTCGATATAAGGAGACTGCAGAAGCGCATCATTCTGAAAAGGGAGATATCACAGAGACCCATAACACCAGCACATATCAGATTACATTCTTGGATGAGAATGGGGTAGCTGTGACAAAGAGATTTGATAGTGTTGAAGGAACTGGAAAGGGAAAACTGTTACATAATCAGGTAACAGCAGCAATTGAATCGATGGGAAGAGCAATCTCTGATCAGGAGAAGAGACAAATTCTCATGGAAATATTAAAAGATTTATGTTAGGAGGCCTATGAATGGCATATTTTGATAATGCGGCAACTACATATCCGAAGCCAGAATGCGTGTATGTCTTCATGGATGAGTTTTATCGCAAGAGTGGCGGTAATGTTGGACGTGGAGATCACTCAATGTCCGCTACTGCAGGTGGATTGGTCTCTGATACTAGAAAAAAGCTTCAGGAGTTATTTCATTGTCCTGCTAAGCAAGTTATATTTACTCCGACAGCGACAATTGCTTTGAATATGATTATTCAGGGGATTATCGCTGCCGGAGCAAAAAATGTATATATTAGTCCGTTTGAACATAATGCGGTAACAAGAACACTGCATCGCTTCGAAAAAGAAGGAAAAATAAATATTACCCAACTGTCGGTAAGTAAAAATTTGCGATATGATTTGGAAAGAATAAGATATCAGTTTGATGATGTTAAGCCTGATTTTGTAATAGTAAGCCATGCTAGCAATACAATTGGACTTGTGGCTCCTGTGGAGGATATTTTCTCTCTTGCCAAGAAATATGGCGCAATTACTTTGATTGATATGGCACAAACGGCAGGAATAGTTGATTGTAATTTAGGCTTAAGTACTTTTGATTTTGCAGTATTTGCAGGTCATAAAACTTTGTATGGGCCAACTGGTATTTCTGGATTTGTCATGAATCCAGAAGTGGATTTGCCAGCAGTATTTTTGGGTGGAACAGGTTACGAATCTGCCAATCAGGATATGCCCGAGAGCATTCCTGAAAAATATGAAATAGGAACATTAAATATTGCCGGTATTGCTGGTCTTAATGCTGCACTTAGTTGGATTCAGGAACAAACTGTTGAGAGACTGAGAGAGGTTGAGGAAACCAATCGGCAGCATTTGATAGACTTGTTAGAGGAGTATGATTTTATCAAAATTGTAGGTAATAATCCCGACTGCGATTATGTAGGTATTGTATCTTGCCTTATAGATGATATCAGTAGCGATAGTGCTGGAAGTATTTTTGATCAGCAAGGGATAGCTTTGCGCACTGGACTGCATTGTGCACCATTGGCACATCAATTTTTGGGAACATATCCTGCTGGGACAATTAGGTTTAGTGTAAATTATTTTACTACAGAAAAAGATTTTGAGGATTTGAGAGAGGCATTAGATTATATAGAAGAGAACCTATAAGGAAAGGAGGATGCAGCTGAATGGGATTCAAAGATCATAAGGTGAAAAGTGAATATAGATCTTTAATCGATAATGTAGTTCAAGATTTTTATATACCACTTTTGAGAGAATCAGTTTCATATAAAAGGGCAGTAGGATTTTTTTCTTCATCTTCGTTAGTGGAGATATCAAAAGGAATTGCAGAAATGGCATCCGAAGGTGGAAAGATCCAGATAGTTGCATCACCTTACTTGTCAGATGAAGATATTGAAGCAATTAAAAAAGGATATGAGGATAGGAATCAAATTATCGAAAAGGCACTATTAGCTCAGATTGCTGAGGAGCCGACAGACTACTATTCAATGGAAAGATTAAACCTCTTAGCAGCGCTTATTGCAGATGGAATTATGGATATTCAGATTGCCTATACAGAAGATCGTGGCGGTATAGGCATGTATCATGAAAAAATGGGTATTATTGAAGATGCAGTTGGTGACAAGATTGCATTTTCTGGATCCAATAATGAATCAGCTACGGCTATGTCAATAAATTATGAGACAATGGATGTGTTTAGAAGTTGGGGAGATCCAAGTGAAGTAGAGCGCGTGAGATTGAAAGAAAATGCTTTCTATTCAATCTGGCATGATACAGAACCAAACATTAAGGTGCTTGAGTTTCCCAATATCACGGATGCATTGATAGAAAAATATAGAAGAAGGTCTCCTAATTTTAATATTGATAATGATCAATTTGCAAAACGTATTTTGACTTATGCTACAAGAATAGGAGATATGGTAAGAGAATCACAAGGACCAATTGGAGCAAGGGTTCCTGATGATGTTAGATTAAGAGATTACCAAGAAGAAGCCATAGCAGCTTGGGTGGGAGAGAATTACAGAGGAATTTTTGATATGGCTACTGGTACAGGAAAAACGCTTACCGGTCTTGGGGCCATTTCAAAATTATCAAAAGACTTGGATGATGTGCTAGCTGTAATTATTGTTTGTCCTTATCAGCATCTTGTCGAACAGTGGGTTGAGGATATAGTAAGATTTAATATAAAGCCAATCATTGGTTATAGTAGTTCACCGCAAAAAGATTGGAAGAAACGATTAGCTCGTGCGGTTAGAGATCAGAAGCTTCGAAGAGAAAAGAGCTTTTTCTGCTTTGTATGTACTAATGCCACTTTTACCAATTCAACAGTGCAGGAGGAGATTAGCAAGATACAGTCATCGGTTCTTTTGGTGGTAGATGAAGCGCATAATTTTGGTGCAAGAAGTCTTTCACGATTATTAGATGAAAGATTTACATACAGATTGGCTTTATCAGCGACATTAGATAGGCATAGAGATGATGAGGGAACAGCAGCACTTTATGATTTCTTTGGAAAGAAATGTATAGAGTATTCTTTGGAGCGAGCTATTGATCAAGATAAATTGACAAAGTATAAGTATTATCCTATTCCGGTATATTTGACAGACGAGGAGCTTGAAAAATACGAACAAAAATCGTATGAGATGTCAAAGTGCTTAATAAAAGGAAAAGACGGCAAGTATAAGCTTAATAAGAGAGGGGAAATTCTTGCAATGGAAAGAGCAAGAATTGTTGCCGGAGCAAGTCAAAAGTTGGAGGCGTTGCGAGAATATATAGCTCCTTACGCAGATGATAATAACATCTTAGTTTACTGTGGTGCGACAAATGTGATTGATGAAAAAGCAGATAGTTCGAATACAGATGAAGAAGATATTCGTCAAATAGAGGCTGTTACCAGAATTCTTGGAAATGAGTTTTATATGGAGGTTGCAAAGTTTACTTCTGAAGAGAATATGGAAACAAGAGCAACAATAAAAGAACAATTCCAAAAGGGAGATAGACTACAGGCTATTGTTGCGATTAAGTGTCTGGATGAAGGTGTAAATATTCCAGGAATAAGAACGGCGTTTATTTTGGCAAGTACAACGAATCCGAAGGAATATATCCAGCGTAGAGGTCGTGTGTTAAGAAAGGCTGAGAATAAGCCATTTGCAGAAATATATGATTTTGTTACTTTACCAAGAGAATTAGATTCTGTTTCGGGATTAACTACGGAACAGGCTCAAAGAGACTTATCTCTTGTGAAAAATGAACTTGCAAGAATCAAAGAATTTGGAAGACTTTCTATGAATTCAATGGAAGCAAATGATTTGATTTGGGATATACAAGAAGCGTATCACATTACAGAAGATATTGATGATGATTCAGAAAGGACAGGTCTTTGATTATGGAAGAAATCAAAATTGATGACAAGGCGATCGAACGCTTAAAGCGTAAGATTATCCTTCAGGAAAACATGAACCTAAAAACAAAAACAATGTCTGATCAGCAGATGGTTAGTTGGATTAAGAAGAAAATAGAGGAGGAAGCGCAGTGTTACTTCAATCGATAAAACTGGAAAACTTCCGCCAGTTTCGAAATGAGTCTATTGATTTTGCTGACGGAAACAATGGAAAAAATGTAACGATTATTATTGGTGAGAATGGTACTGGTAAGACTACATTTGCACAAGCTTTTTTCTGGTGTCTCTATGGGGAAACTGAGTTTTCAGATAAAAACATGCTTAATAAAGTTGTGGCTTCAGAATTACGCCCTGGACAGGAAGCAAAAGTTCAAGTAGTCCTGAAACTCAAACATGGAGATGTAGATTATACCTTAATCCGTGAACAGATATATAGAAAGGATTCATCAAATAGGATTAAGCCGGATAACACTGTATTTGATATAGCAAAGAAAGATGCTTCCGGTAATACTTCATACATCAAAAAATCCGCTTGTGAAAGTGAAGTTAAAGGAATTCTTCCTAAAGAGTTATCGAGATACTTCTTTTTTGATGGTGAACGAATTGAAAAGATGAGTAAAGATATCTCTAATGGTAAAAAAGCAGCAGATTTTGCAGATGCAGTTAAGGGATTGCTAGGACTAAACGGTATGTACAGTGCAATTCAGCATTTTAACCCTAGAGTAAGAAGCAGTGTAATCAGTAATTATGAGTCCAGCTATAATTCTCAGAGCAATGCAAAGATTAAGGAATACACAGATACAATTAACCGCTGTAATGCTGAAATTGAGCAAATTGATGCAAGGATAGAAGAATTAGATTCGGAAATTGAGACAGCAACAGTACGAAAGAGCGACAAGGTAAAAGAATTAAAGCAATATGAAGAAGGAGAAAAACTTCAGGAAGAGAAGGAAAAGCTTCAGAGAAAAATAGCAGCTGCAGAAAAATCCAAGGCAAATGTTTATAAATTAATGTCTAAAGATTTTAACGGCAATCTGAGTTCGTTCTTTTCAATATCGCTCATACAGCGTGCACTTGAATTGCTGTCAGAAAAAGATTTTGCTGGAAAAGACATTCCTTATATGCATGCCAAGACAATCGAATATTTGTTGAAACAAAAGGTATGTCTTTGTGGGACCCATTTAGACGAAGGAACAATTCCTTATGCAAAAGTCAAAGAACTTATAGATTTTCTTCCTCCACAGTCAATCAGTACAACTATCGGAGATTTCAAAAAAGAATCTAAGAGGAGAGCTGTAGACAAAAAGGATCTTTATGGACAACTGGCAGACCACATGGCAGTTATTAGTCAGCAGGATGATGATCTTACAGATCTTAGAGATGATTTGGCTATTGTTGAAGGTAAATTGAGTGGTGGTGATGTTCGTGATAAAGTACGAGCAATAAATCATGAGATCCAGGTGTGTGATCAAACTATTGCAAAAGATAGATCTGAAAGAGATAGAAAGATAGCTGAAAAAGCACGCAAAGAAAGTGAAAGAGATCGTGCTGATACAGAACGTCGAAATCTTACTTTGTTGGACGAGACTAATAAGAAGATTGAAATTTATAAGACATATGCAGAGAGAATATATAAAGAACTGTTAGTGGAATATTCTACCAGCGAAGAAAAAATAAGAACTCGTCTGCAGACAACGATTAATGATATTTTCAAGCAGATATATAATGGCGGATTGTATCTTGAAATTGATGAGAAGTACCATATCTCTGTGTATGTTACTGATTATGAAGGAGATGTTGAAACTTCTACGGCACAGAGTATATCAGTAATCTTTGCATTTATTACTGGTATAATAAAAATGGCAAGAGATAATAGAAACTCGACAGATGAGGATACAAAGTTGCTTTCATCTGAGCCTTATCCGCTTGTAATGGATGCACCATTGTCAGCTTTTGATAAGAGAAGAATAAAGACTGTTTGTGAAGCTTTGCCTGAGACTGCTGAACAGGTAATTATCTTTATCAAAGATACCGATGGTGAACTTGCAGAAGATTACATGGGCGATAAGATTGGTAGCAGACATCACTTCGATAAGAAGAATGAGTTTGAGACAACATTAGTATAGGAGGCACGCTATGTTTGATAAGCAATATCGTTTTAAGGGTAGACATGCTGTGCGTGTCGATCAATTGACAAGTGCATTTGATGCTGAAAGTAAAGCACAGTTATTTGGAAGAAATATCGATGTATATACAAATGCACCATTAATAGGATTTTTATATGGAAGAACTGCAGAAACGGATGACACAAAGAATCCTGAAACAAATCAAGTTTATAATCAGAATGTAATGGGTGATAGAGTTATTTATTCGCAGGAAGAATTGATGTTTAATTTTCGTTTGATAATGTTGCTTGATAAGCAATATGAACCTGATGAAGATAAAAGAATTGATAAAGCTTTTCGTCATATGGGAGAAGATCCTAAAGATGAAGAAAGATTTGATAGCTATGTAAGAGGCGGAGTCGATGTATTGTATGAAAAACTCATTGAAGGTGCATCTGAACCGGATGATTACATTAATAAGCTATATGAGTTTGTAGAAGAATTTCAAGATAGATTTAATTCAGAAATATCAAGTGATGACATTATGCAACTGTGCATAAAGAAATAATATGAGGAACAAGAATGGGAAGAGACTTAAGACAGGAGGCGCTTACATATCTGCTTGAAAAAGCTGATAAACAAGGATATGTCACATTTGACGATATAATGGATTGCGCTGATGCTAATTCTCTTCCTATTCAGGATTTTGATTGGCTATCAAGTGCAATTACAACAAGAGGTATTCTTGTTTATGACGAAGCACCTGCAGCAAACAATAGAATAGTGCAAGATAGTGAAGAGGATGACTACAATGATTATGCACAGAGTGATTACGAATCAGTTTATGACAGAATAATTGAGTTAGACGAGTCTTTGAGGGATTTTGTGACTGAGGTTAGGAATATTAAACCGCCTCAATGGAGGGAATTTTCACAGCTTAAATATCAAGTTACTGAAGGCAATATTCATGCGAGAGAACGTATGATAGAGATGCATCTAAGAATTGCATTGAGGATAGCTCTTCAAAGAGCAGAAGCTTACGATATGGATATACAAGACGCTGTTGGCGAAGCTTGCATAGGTCTTGTAACAGCTGTTGATAAGTATGATCCTGACACGAATGGTGCATTCGGTTCTTATGCAGCCATGTGGGTATTACAAAATATTTCTAGACGACAACCAACTCAAAGGGCTCTAATGTATTATCCGGTACATAAAAGGGATCCATATTTTTCAGCATATCCTCTGTTGAAAGCAGCAGGCTATGCAGGAGATATTGATGCAATTAATGACCCGGAAGTGTATATGCTTTTGTCAGAAAAGCTTTTTTTCACCAACGAACAAACAGAAGATGCGATTTATGCAACTATACCGTTTGAGTCGTATGAAGAACTGTATAGCATGTTTTTGGAAAACTTTGATGTTTTTGAAAAACATGAAAGTGAGAAAATAAATGGAGATTTGTTTCCGCGGGAATTGATTTGTGAAGATGACATAGAAGAAAAGGTTTCTTACATAATGCTGCGTGAGCAATTGCATGAAGTGTTAGAAACTTTGACTGAAAGAGAGCAACGGGTATTAGAACTGCGGTATGGTTTGAAGGGTGGCGAAGCTAAAACCCTTGAAGAAGTAGGGAATGCTTTTAATGTTACAAGAGAACGTGTTAGACAGATAGAAGCAAAAGCGTTAAGAAAATTGAGACACCCTTCTCGTAGCCGAAAACTACGTGATTTTATTGATTACACGCCAACAGTAAATAATGAAGAAGAATAAAAAACAAGTATCGAGAGATGCTTGTTTTTTTACCACACAAAGTTTTGCAAAAAAATGCATGTATTCTATTTGACATAAATACAAGTTTGTGATATTATGGCTATACAATAGAATAAAAAGCGACAGGAGGTAGCTTATGGCAACGATTGGATGCATTCGAGCCAAGATGGGAGATACTCCTTATTACTTGGCAAAGATGTCTGCAGGACAATTGATTGACAGTGTGGGAATCGCTAAAGAACTACCGGAGTGGCCTGATATGAACGCTGATGAAAAAATGCAGCGTGAATATGATATCAAGCGTGTGGTAGAGGAAATGGTTCCTTATGTTGTGGATGATCCTAATCGATTCTTCGGTAGCTTGATTATAGATATATATTCAGGTTATGAGGATATTGTTTACGAATCTGTAGCAGAAGCACTTCAAACAATACCTGCAGCGTACAGAGTTCCTATGAAGGATATGGGGTTTCTTACACTACCCGGAAAGGAACGTTTGATTGCCCTCGATGGACAGCACAGATTATTGGCGCTAAAGATTGCTATTAAAGGAGTTATGGGGATCCCTGCAGGAGAGAAAATGACTGCAGCAATGAATAGATTGGTTCCGCATCCCGACTTAGCAAATGAAGAAATCAGTGTAATTTTTGTAGAGCATACTGATACACAGAAAATTCGAAAGATTTTCAATAAGATTAACAAGTATGCAAAGCAAACGAGTCGAGGAGATAATATTATCACTAGTGATGATGATGTATTCGCAGTTATTTCAAGAAAGCTTCTTGTAGAAGGAGAGCCGCTTGCACCGATAATGGGAATTGATCTTGTGAATTGGAAAAGCAATACACTTTCAACAAGAAGTAAGCAGCTTACTACGTTAAGTGCTTTATATACTATTTCAGGTACATTATTGAAGGATAATAAATTCTCGACAAATGTATTACCTGATAATGATGAAGTGGATGCTGCATACAATGAAGTTGCTGCTTATTGGAGAGTTCTTCTCGATAATTTAGATGCTTTTCAGGAATACATACAGCTCACACGACGTGATAAGCTATTTCGGTAATGAGAGAAAACAACTTATTGCTTAAGCCTGTAACACAGATGGCATTAGCTCATGTGGCTAAAATGGCAAAGTCTAAAGGTATTTTGTGGGAAGACATTGTTGAGAAACTAAATAAGATTTCATGGTCTTTTGATAATGAACTTTGGGTTAATCTTCTTGTAATTGGAAGTACTAACAAAAAGATGATTACCGGTAAAGAAGCAGTAAGAGGTGTAGGAATGATAATCTCCTATTTGGTAATGGGAGATAAGATGACAAAGGCAGAACTTGCTGATGTCAAGACAATATATACAAACGCAAAAAATAACCCTGATGAACCGCTTCCGGCGAGGGTATAACATACGGAAGGGGGAACGTCAAGTGGAAAATGAAAATAATTTTGAACTTTTTGTTCAGGGTAAAAATCCTCGTGACAAGGCATGTAAGTTGATTAGACCTAATGGAGTTCTACAGGTTGAATTTAAACTGAAGAGCAAAGATAAGTTAGTGCCTGCAACAGTAACTATTGATGCAGTGGAAGTAGTAGATCAAATTACTGCCGCAATGAATCAAGAGGAGCGATTATTAGCCTATTCGAAGCTTGTGGCAAGAATGGGTAAAACTGAATAATATTCATGAGCCGAGCGTAAATGCTTAAGTGACGTTTCAAGCCGGAGTTGATCCTATATGCTATCCCTGAAAATGGGTGTAGTGGGGCAACTCCGGCCATTTTTACGAAAGGAGGTTGCCTATGGTAGAAGTTCTGAGTGTAATGGCTAAGGTTACAGAGGAAGATTTGAAACTTCTAAATGAAGTTAAGAGAACTGCTACTAAGACGTGTGATGCTGTCGTCAAGAAGTCTAAAGATGGCAAATATAACGTTTATGAAAATAAAATTACTAAGGTCAGCTAGATTGGTAGCTGATAACGACTGATTGGAGTCATGTGATACGTAGATGATTGCGTATACATGGCTCCTTTTTATTTTATAAAAATCAATATATCACTCCGTCAGGACTTTCGAGTACAATCGAAACTAATTGACAACAGAATAAGCGTTCGATATAATAATTATATCGCTACATTAGGATCAAGCTACGGAACAGTGCAAAGGAAGATTGGATAATTATCAACAATGGTCAGTTTGACAATCCCTTTTAACTGGCCTCTTATAGGAGGCGAAATGAGTGCAGGAAGTGCATGTGGCTTGTCCATGTTGTAAAAATAAAAGATTGTTCGATGCAGATCCAACTGCTGTAGAAGGCATTATCAAGATTAAGTGCCCCATATGTAAAGCAGTTGTGGCTGTAAGCTTTCATCAGAAGAAAGTTCGTACTGAGCGAATCGGCGCATAGGAGACTATAGCGACCAAGGCCTGACGAAGTTTAGAGGTAAAACTCTACTCTTTGTCAGGTCTTTTTTTGTTGTTTCGCCGGAAAAATTATCGTTTCTGGCGCTTAGAAAAGTAGGAGATACCTGCGTAAGCAGTTCTCAAATAGAGGGCAGGCGGAGCCCCGATCCGTCATAACAATAATTTATTTCAAAGCCTGTGGGCGGCCGACCAAGGCGAGGATAAGAATACTGATTTTAAACAACTGTCTGAAACTATGGCAGAAGTGCAAGTCAGTGGTTATTCCCGCTTTATTGTCGTGCGCTCATTTTTGTTACGGCTATAACCGGAGACTCTGACCGGGTTCTTGTCCTCGCTGGTGGCGAGCACACAGCAGAAAGGACAAGAAAATGAAAGTAAATCAGAGTGTAGTAGCAAATCAGGAGACAAAGGTAAACCAGGACGGCAAGCTCGTTGAGTTATGGGGAGAGGGTGAGTATGAGATCCCTGTAATCATTGACATGGATTCTGTTGATGAGAATGGCATGATAGCCGGTGTTTCCAAGAGAGACCTTAGAACCAAGAGAGTATGTGACAGAACCAAGAAGGTTGTATATGTGAGAGGCACCAAGGAACAGTACGATGCCATTATGGATACTTATTCTAAGGAGTTCAAGGCCGAAGCTCGTGACAGACGTTGTAGTGTTAAGGGAGAGAGTGGTAAACTTATTCGTTGCCCTGAACAGGTGAAGGATCCGGAGACTGGAGAAATGAAGTGTAACAGTTGTAAGGATTGTCCTTATTACTACAGCATGGATAAGAAGGATTATTATACAGCTTCATTCAGTGATCTTTCTACAGAAAATGACCAGGGTGAAGTGACAGAATTTGATCCTGGTACAAGTGAGATGATGCCAAGCGGAGACAGATATCTTAAGATTCTTGAGGATCTTATTGCACATGTTGCGGAAATCAATCCTTTGTATGGTGATATTACCCGTATGCGTGAGCAGGGTGTCGGACAGGCTGATATTGCAAACAGTATCGGGAAAAGCCAGGCTTCTGTAGCAGCTTACTTGAAGGCGATGAAGTCTATCATTGAAGAGTTTATGGATAATTTGATTTATTAATATTTTAGGACATAGTAAGAGGGCAGTAGCACCAGGAATTAGCGGTGTTACTGCCCTTGTCTTTTAATCTTTTTTATAAAATTTGGTGTCGTAACCGTCGCCTCTGATTAAGATATCTTTCATCCAGTCAGGTGTTTTACCCATAACAGAAGAGATGCTGCTTACAGTGGTATTCTCAGGACATTCGATTATGAGCTCATCGTGTACATGACCACAGATTTGTTGATCTGAAAGATTGTGCATAGCATAGCAAAGAAGATCTCTGGACACAGCTTGTACGATGTTCTCGACAAATTTTGGACCATATGATTCTATGCGTTCCCATTTTTTCGTAGAGCCTATTCCTTCATATGTGACAGATTCGCTACCGAATTTGTTTTCACCTATCTTTGGTTTGACATAGCTGAGTGATCTTCCAGACGGAAGTTTGATGAAAAGCATCCCGCTTTTATAAATGAATTTGATTCCACGAACTTCCGTGGGAACACGCTGCTTAATTGTAGTCTTAACTGCTTTATCAACATCCCACCAAAATGCAGTTATCATTGGATTGGACGCTCTCCAGGAGTCAACAAGTGGCTGCAGTTCTTCTTCGGTCAATCCTATTTCCAAGGCTCCCATAGATTTGAGAGCACCTACAGAACCTCCGTAACCAAGTGCCAATTCTGCAATTTTACCTTTCTGTCTGAGATGGGAGTTTACACCATGTTTTTCTACAGGCACACCAAACATTTGCGAAGCAGAAGCACAGTAGATGTCTTTTCCTTCAGCGAATACTTTGGAACGCCAGGTCTCACCGGCAAGATGTGCCAGTACTCTGGCTTCGATAGCAGAGTAGTCACTTACAATGAATTTGTATCCAGGCCTTGCAATGAAAGCGGTACGAATTAGCTGGCTTAATGTATCCGGTATATCATCATAAAGTATATCCAGGGTATCGTAATCGCCGATACGAACCAGCTCACGTGCTTCAGCTAAATCAGGCATATGATTTTGTGGAAGATTCTGCAATTGTATTAAGCGCCCAGCCCACCTACCTGAGCGATTGGCTCCGTAGAATTGAAACATTCCATGAGCACGGCCATCTTTGCAAACAGCATTTTGCATTGCCTGGTATTTTTTGACAGAAGATTTTGCTAATTGCAATCTAAGTTTGAGCGCCGCGGTAATATCGCCATCTGTTTCTTTTATGAGTCCCGCAACGTCCTTTTTGCCAAGTGATTCTGTTTCAATACCATTTTCTGAAAGCCATTGTTTCATTTGGGCTACGCTGTTAGGGTTATCGAGATTGGTGATACTCTGCATGGATTTCATGAGTGATGCTTTTGATTTTTCATCAAATGCAATGGCGTTTTCAACCATATCCATATCAAGCATAATGCCTCTGTCGTTAATTTCCTGGTCGATATGATACTCAGACCATACGGTATCAGGAACTGGGAATTTTAATAATTTCTGTTTGATAGTAAGTTCTACTTCAACATCTCTGCGATTGTAGGCTTTGAAGATTTCCCATTTATCGGGTGCATGCTCTGGTAGATTTCTGGTTCTGCCACCATTTACCTTGGTTGGTTTACAAGGACAGCAGAAGTATTTGATAAGGTCTTTGCCTTCCTTCATTTTCTGATCTTGAAGTTTGAGAACAGCACCAACACCTTCGAGTGAGAGTGGCAAGCCCATATAGGCAGACCAAACAAGCGTGCATTTCCATGAGGTTGGATCCAGATAATTCTGTACAGGATCACCTTCTGACTTATATGTTTTGAAATATTCGGGGTGATGCTTTCTGAGCCAGTTCGATAAACAGACTCTTTCGAAGGAGGCATTGAATGCCCATTTGGTTACATTATCATCAGATAGTGCTGCTAAGATTTCTGTTGGTATTTCATCACCTGCAGTAAGGTCATAGACCACAACGGGTTCATTATCAACAGAAACACCGAAGAGCAGTATCTCAAAATTATCAGACTCAGCGTACTTGTATGCTCCGGATTTGGAGATATCAACATCGCTATATGTTTCTAAATCGATTGACAATTCTTTCATAGATTTTCCTTTCAGTAATAAAGTAGGGCGGCAGTTTAGCACCACCGCCCCAAAGGAGATTAAAATGTGACTTATACTTGTGATTAATCGAGGAATTCGTCATCATCATCGGATGCGAAATCGTCCTCGGCTCTGGACTTACCACCAAGAGGCTCACCATCGGAAATCTTCTGAAGATTATTGAGACCGCAGGCGATTCCCTTATTTCCGTTGCTATTGAAAGCATAAAGGTTGATGGAAGCTCTGCCATACACACCGGAATAAACTTCGGATCTCTCAAGAATAGGCTGTCTGTCTGCATCGACAATTCCGGGAGCTGTAGCACTATTGGCATTAATGAAATAGCAACCTGCGTAAGTAGGATCATCAGGTCTCTCACGGTCACCGTCACGAAGAGGTGTCTTGATAAGGTCGAGAGCAGGTACTGACTTGCCGTTGCCTTTAAGCTTGGACTGTCCTTCCTCATACGCCGCCTGGATTGCAGCCTTGATTTTTTCTACTGTCTGAGTATCAGACTTTGGAATGATGAGTGACACGCTGTACTTAGGTGCACCGCCATTGATTGACTTAGGATCCCACACATTTGCGTAGCTCCATCTTGTCTTAGGTCCTGTAATTACTTTAGTAGGGTTCTTAACAACTGTTGACATTATATTGTCCTCCTTAAAATTAGTTTTCATTGAAATCATCTGCCGCTGTATTCATGGCAGGTCGTTTATCTGTTTCTGGCACGAGTGCCGGTTTTCCTTGAGGTTTTGTGATGTAAGAGCCAAGGATCTCTTCAAATTTCTTCTTGCCGAGAAGTGTGGTCATTGCGGTAACACCGAGAAGCTTCTTCTCATATGGATCATATCCGGCATCTTTTACTGCAAATGCTACGGCATCTTCATCGGTATATTTACGATTGCTTCTGCCTTCAACTATTTTGAACCCTTCATAATGGGTTCCGCTTATTGCCTGCTGTGACATCGGAAGCCCAGGATACAAGGTTATCTACCTTGGCAAGTATTGCTGCAATCTCTGTTTCTTCCAGAGTGTCAGGCATTGCAAAATCATACTTTGCAAGCTCTAAGTTATATTCCGCACGTTTTCTGCAGGTTGCTTTCACTTTGCAGAATTGACAGTGTTCACCGGCTTTGAATTCACCTTTTCCTTCGTAGGCAAGTGCTGCAGTAGGAGCTAAGACTTCATCTGCCCAAGTGAGCAATTCTTCTTTACTCATACTGAAGGTGCTGATGTTTTCTCTACGAGGCTGGAAGATTGTCATTTTCACAGTCTTGATATCGTAGATGAAATCAAACATTTCCAAAGCGCCTAAGGCGTAACACATCATCTGAGGATTGTTATCAGCCTGGACAAGTACGCCGAGTCCGTGTTTGTAATCAATGATGTGAAGTGTGTCATCAGCAATGATTACGCAGTCGCCGGTTCCGAATCCTTTTTCTACCCATTTTGAAAAATCAAGTCGCTGTTCAATAAGTACCTGTGGGTCAGGACAGTGGGACTTAGCTTCTTCGATCTGCTCCATTACGAAAGAGCAATAGCTTTCAGCACAGTTTTCCATTTCATTGTTGTAATAATCCAGATTCTCAGTTGGATCTTCGGGATTTCGTCCCAATGCTTTTTCGACCTTATATTCACAGAGACTATGTGCATCGGTGCCTTCTTTTGCATAAGGACTGACTTGGTCTTCCTGCTCAGCACATAATTTTGCGCTGGGTGGACAGCTGAGCCATCTGTGGCTGGCAGAAGCGGAGAGAAATGCGTGTTTAGCCATTGCCAAGTCCCTCCACATCCTTCATAAGTGCTGCATAGTCATCAGGATTGATATCAGAGAGCTTTTCTGCTTCGTACTTGGAAATCAGTTTTTTGACTTCTTCCTTGAATCCTTCTTTTGACTTAGCTGCTAAGGCTCCGCGAACATCTGTAAAAGAATAAGTTTTCTCAACCGGTGCCTCTTCAGGTGCTGTTTCTTCTCTAGGAAGATCAGCGGATTTCTTGGCAGGTTTGGTTGCTTTTGCCGTTTCTTCTGTAGAGAAAGCTTCCTTAATCTCTGTGGCTACTTTAATAAGTCCATCGCCACATCTTTTCAGCTCTTCGGCACTGGCAATCATTCCCTGACCGTACTGAATCATCTCATCCAGCACATTTGATAGATTACTCATCTTGCTCATTTTCTTTTTCTCCTTCCTGTTGTCTTAGGTTTGCTTCCTGCTCAAGTCTTCGTGCCAGCCTTCGTGCTACAACGCTGATTGCAATCAAGGTATCTCTGAGATCCTGATCGATGCTGTAGTCATTCTGCTGGGACGAATCATTTGTTGTCTGCATGTTTGCTACCTCTCTTTCCTGAAGGGATATCCCCTTCTACTTCGTAAAGGACAGTTGGCTATCGATTTATCAGAAATTTCTTAAAAACTTTTCTGAGTTTTATTTGCTACTGCCTTCCTATTCTTCAAAGGACAGAAGAGGTGGAGATTATCAGGATTATTTCAAATAATTTTTGGAAGGCCGGGGAGCGATTTTCGCTTTATATAAGGAAGCATTTTGGTCGTGATGAAGAAAAAATAAAATATTTCATTTTGTACTGATAATTGGAGAGATAACTGTCCTTTGAGGATTAGGAAGAGTTATTCGGCTCTTCACTATCTGAAAAAGTGAGGTGGTTCCATTGAGGGTTATGGCTCTTGAAGTAGGTGTGAGTACAATTTTAATAAGGAGGAGCTTCAGATGAAGTTAGTGATTTATACAGCCAACTGTGTTGGCAATGCTAAGAACTGCAGCTATCCCAATCGTGTGGAGATAAGCAGTGAAGAAGGATTATTGGAAGCAGTGAAGCAGGATCATGTGTGCGGTGAGTATAAGAATAATTACCGTAATGTGAGCAATTTCGTGAAATCCAATGTAGTGGTAATGGACTGTGATAATGATCATTCTGATGATCCGGCTGAATGGATTACGGCTGAAAAGATGGATGAGCTTATGCCTGATATTGCATATGCGATTGCACCGAGCCGTCACAATATGTTGCAGAAGGATAAGCAGTCAGCAAGACCGAGATTCCATATTTATTTCTTAGTAGAAGAGATTACGGATGCTGAGAGCTACAGTAGTTTGAAGGTGGCTATTCAGAAGGCATATCCATTTTTTGATAGTAATGCTTTGGATGCTGCCAGATTTATTTTCGGTGCTGAATGCGACGAAGTGGTATGGCATGATGGCTGGCTTACGATTGATACCGAAGTGGAACCTTTATTTGAAGAGGAAGCTGAGGAAGAGGAGCAGGTAAGCACAGGCCCGATTCTTGAAGGAAGCCGCAACAATACAATGAGCCGTTTCGCAGGTCGTATCTTGAAGCGTTATGGAAATACAGAGAAGGCACATGTTTCATTTTTGGAATTTGCTCAGAAGTGTGATCCGCCTTTGGATGATGAAGAGCTTTCTACTATATGGAATAGTGCGGTGAAGTTTTATAAGAAAAAGGTTGTTACGCAGGACGGATATGTGGAGCCGGATGAATATAATTCGGATTTTGATAGTGAGTCATTGAAGCCAGAGGATTATTCAGATATCGGTGAGGCGAAGGTGCTTGTCCGTGAGTATGGTGAGGAAATTAAGTATTCTGCGGCAACAGATTTTATCCGTTATGACGGTAAGTGTTGGCAGGAAGATGCTCAGCTTGCTATTGGCGCAATCGAGGAGTTCTTGGACTTACAGCTTTGCGACGCACAGGATGAAAAGTCTATTGCTGAAAAAGCACTTTTAGATGCTGGCATTCCGGATGATGTGATCAAAGCTGGAACTAAGGCAATTCAGAAAGCAATTAATCCGTCACAGATGGGGCTGCTTTATCAGTTTATGGCAGCAGAGGCATATTTGAAATTTGTCCTTAAGCGTCGTGATTACAAATATATAGTTTCTACCGGAAATGCTGCAAAGCCAATGATTGCGGTTGATGTAAATGATCTCGATAGAGACGAGAATCTGCTGAATACACCAGAAGGTACCTTTGATTTGAAGAAAGGACTTTCAGGGGGTAAGGCGCATGATTCAAAGGATTACATTACCAAGATGACAACGTGTGCACCTGGAGGTAAAGGTAAGAAGTTCTGGGAGGATGCTTTGAGATTATTCTTCTGCGGAGACCAGGAACTTATTGATTACGTTCAGATGGTTGTTGGTATGGCTGCAATCGGAAAGGTTTATCAGGAGCATCTCATCATTGCATATGGTGGTGGAGCGAATGGTAAGAGTACATTCTGGAATACGATTTTCAGAGTAATGGGCAATTATGCAGGTAAGCTTTCTGCGGAAGCACTCACTATGAATTGTAAGAGAAATGTGAAGCCTGAAATGGCAGAGCTTAAAGGCAAGCGTCTCATCATTTCATCAGAGATGGAAGAGGGAATGAGATTGAATACAGCGATTGTGAAGCAGCTTTGTTCTACGGATGAAATCCAGGGCGAGAAGAAATACAAAGCACCGTTCCATTTTGTCCCGTCTCATACATTGGTGCTCTATACCAATCATCTCCCTAAGGTTGGAGCTAATGATGATGGTATCTGGAGAAGACTGATTGTTATTCCCTTCAATGCGAAGTTCACCGGCAGCAGTGATAAGAAGAATTACGCAGATTTCTTATATGAAAATGCGGGACCGGCGATTATGAGTTGGATTATCGAAGGAGCTGAAAAGGCGATAAAAGCAGAGTTCAAGACACCACTTCCTGAGTGTGTTGAGAAGGCAATCGAAGCGTACCGTGAAGATAATGATTGGCTTGGACAGTTTATTGCTGATTGTTGTGACGTGGATCCTGATTATAAGGAAAAGTCCGGCGACTTTTATCAATCGTACAGAGCCTACTGTATTCAGAGTGGTGAGTACATTCGCAGCACTACTGATTTTTACAATGCAGTTGAAAAGGCTGGTTATACGAGACATAAGCACAATACGGGTTCCTATGTGTATGGTTTGAAGCTCAGAGAAGGACAGGACTTTCTGTAATAGAGTGTCACGATAGTTGTGATAGTCATTATGAAACTGTTTCAGGTTTTCTGATGCTTAAGAAATCCAGTATTTAAGCCAAAGTGACAGTGGTTATCCTCTCTACCTAAAAGTTCTCTATATAGAGTTTTGAAAATGCTATAAGGAAAGTTTACGGAAAGAGGTTCTCTACTGTCACGGCTGTTAATTTTGATGGGAGTCTGGCATGCGTGAAAAAGTTTTAGAAAAGAAATTAGCTGAAGAAGTTAAAAGGCGTGGTGGGTTATGCGAGAAGTGGAACTCTGGCACATCAGGGTGGCCTGACCGAATCGTTTTATTACCTGCTGGGAAATACGGATTCGTGGAAGTCAAAGCACCTGGTGAAGAGCCACGTCCGTTACAGCTTCATAGGCACAAGCAATTAAGACAATTGGGATATAAGGTTTATGTCCTTGATGACAAAGATAGAATAGAAGAAATTTTAGATGATATACAAACCACATGATTATCAGCAGTTTGCGATTGATTATATTCTTTCGCATCCGGTAGCAGCGTTGATATTAGATATGGGACTTGGCAAGACCTCTATTACATTAACGGCTATCGAAAAATTGTTATATGACAGTTTTGAAGTAAACAAGGTGCTTGTTGTGGCACCGCTAAGAGTAGCAAGAAATACATGGAGTGATGAAATCAAGAAATGGGAACATTTGAAGGGACTTCGTTATTCCACTGTGGTAGGAACAGCAGCTGAAAGAATGAAAGCTTTGAAAACAGATGCGGATATCTACATTATCAATCGTGAGAATCTGCAGTGGCTTGTTGAGAAGAGCGGCGTGGAATTCTTTTGGGATATGGTTGTTTTGGATGAGCTTTCTTCTTTTAAGAATTGGCAGAGTAAGCGTTTTCGTTCTTTTATGAAGGTCAGACCTAAGGTGAAAAGAGTGGTTGGTCTTACTGGCACACCTTCGCCGAACGGGATGATGGATCTCTTTGCAGAATTCAAATGTCTGGATATGGGAGAGAGACTTGGCAGATTTATCAGCCAGTACAGAGTTGATTATTTTGTGCCGGATCAGATGAATGGACAGATTGTTTATTCCTATAAGTTGAGACCTGGTTCGGCTGAGAGAATTCAGAACAAGATCTCTGATATTACGATTTCAATGAAGGCGATGGATCATCTTAAGATGCCTGAGCTTATTAGCAATAGATACTATGTGGCGATGGATGCTGATGAGTCGAGTGCATATGAGAGTCTTAAATCAGACCTGGTTCTTCCTTATGTGAATGGCGAGATTACTGCAGCAAATGCAGCAACACTTACTGGTAAGTTGGTTCAGATGGCAAATGGTGCAGTATATGCGGATAACGGTGAGGAAGTTCTTATTCACAATAAGAAGCTGGATGCGTTAGAGGATTTGATAGAGGCTGCAAATGGCCGACCGGTTATGGTTGCCTATTGGTACAAGCATGATTTGGTACGAATTGAAAAGCGTCTTAATGAGATGAAGATTTATTACGAAAAGCTTGATTCAGATGCCAGTATAAAGAAATGGAATAACGGGGATTTGCCGGTCGCACTTATACATCCAGCTTCTGCCGGGCATGGGCTCAACCTTCAGAGTGGAGGAAATATTTTAATCTGGTTTGGACTTACATGGAGTCTTGAGTTATATCAGCAGACAGTAGCCAGGTTGTGGAGGCAAGGCCAGAGTGCAGAGACTGTAATCGTTCAGCATATTTGTACAGCTGATACCATTGACGATGACATTATGGATGCACTTGAGGCGAAAGATTTTTCACAGAACAGATTGATTGCAGCGGTAAAAGCGGAGGTGTGCCATGAGTAAAGCTATTACAGATGATCCGTATGAATCACTTGGAAATGCAATTATTATGCAGGCAGTAAATGATTATCGTGCAGCACTTAGGAGAATAAAGCATAATCCTAAGAATCGCATGGCTATAGATGAAGCTTTATTGATTGAGAAATTTTTCAGAGGTCAGCTGTATGCTGTTATTACAAATATTGATGGGGAGTTTCTTATAGATAAGCTTCGTAAGGAAGTAGCATAAAGTTCAGAGTCAATCAGAGTCAATCCGAGGGAAATTATTTTTTTGTCGGAGGTAGATTATGAACAAGCAGCAGATAGCAGCAAAGAATTATTTGATGAGAGCATACCGTATTGATAATCGCATCAACAGTAAGCTTGATCAGATAGCAGCATTAAACGACCTGGCAACCAGAGCGACTTCTAATATTAGTGATATGCCTGGAAGTCCTAATCGTAATATCCATAAGTTGGAAGATGCGATTGTTAGAATTGTGGATCTTCAGAATGAGATTGGTTCGGATGTTAATTCGCTTTTGGAAATCAAAAGTCAGATTGTTGAGAGCATTAAGCAGGTAACAGATCCTGAAGGACAGGTAGTATTAGAAGAAAGATATCTGTGTTATGCCAAGTGGGAAGATATTGCCAGCGAGCTTGGTTATACAGTAAGACAGATATTCAGGGTACATGATGCAGCATTAAAAGAAATCGTGGTTCCTGAAAGTTGTCAGTAAATGTCATAGAATGTCATATAGTTCTTATGATAGTATTATAATGACGAAAGAAAAAATGATACGAGGCCTTGAGAGAAGAAATTCTCCCAGGGCTTTTTTGCTCGAGCAATGAGGAAAGTGTCTGCCATGCTTGCATGAGCAGACAGTTGACGAATGCTGCGACAACGAAAAAACTCGTTTTCGAGTGCAAGGAAGTGAGCACATGCCTTATAGAAGTAACGTGCCGTGTAAACATCCTGGCTGTGCAGCACTTATTCCGTACAGTCAGATGTATTGTGATGAGCACAAGCAATTACATAAGAATGACAGAGCATATGCAAGCGAGCGTGGGTATGGTTCCAAGTTGTCGCCCAGCAAACTAAAGTTCCTATCTCCCGCACAAAAACATCGAATTAAAATCTCATCTCCTTAATACTGTCTATCAGAGCGCGCTGTAGGAAACGGCGCATTTTCCTCTTGACCATTCCAGCCTGTTCCGATATAGTTTTTTTTGGAACGAAAAAAAAGAGAAAGAACACCAACCTCCTACAGTTTGTTCTTTCTCTCATACACCAGCGTGCCTGCCATATACGGGATCATGTCCCACTCGTGAGGCTTTGGCACTGCCGACATATACTATGATAAGAGAAAACTCCCTATTTTGCAAGCTGATCCGTATAAAAACTTCATCAAAAGCACTATTTGAGTCTTTCATGGTTGGATTCCGCCCCCAGCTGCAGACCTGTCCCTTCTGCGGGGCAGCGGGCAGCTGCAAGATCCATGCCTATTATGACCGTTCCCTGGTGGATTTCATAGACGGCGCCCCTGTCCGACACAGCCTCTGCATCCTTCGCCTCATCTGTACCTGCGGCCATACCCATGCCATCCTCCCGGATTTCATCATCCCCTATTCCGGCTGCGGCCTGTTCTTCATCCTCCGTGTCCTGGCAGAGTATTTCCTGCACCTTTCTTCTATAGAGGAACTCTGCCGGCGTTTCTCCATCACCCTTTCCCAACTGCACCGTTTTCTGGAACTCTTCCTGGTGCAGAAGGAAGAATGGCTCGGGGCACTTTCCTCTATGGAAGTCTCTTCCCTCTCCTTCCTGAAGACACTGGTCTCCCAGCCCTCCTATTCTGATTTTGCTTCCGCCTTTGTCCGCCGTTTTGCAAAATCCTTCCTCCAGTCCCATAAAAATCCGGCGTCTTACTGCCAACAGGTGTTCGGTCCCTGAACTGCTTTTCCACGACCACACGCCCAGGCATGGTCTCCCTGAGGAAACTCCTTTATAATGGCAGAAAACCATTTAAGGAGGATATTTTTATGGACAACAAACAAAAGAACCTTTCGGACGCTGCCGCCATGGCACAGTTCCGGCTTGCCCTCATCGCACCGGTCATCCATGGCCTTTATCCGGATGCGTCCAGAAATGCCTATTACCAACGCATCACCGAGAACCCGCTCACCCTGCCTGATGGTTCCGCCTTCCGCTACAGCCCCAAGACTATCAGCAAGTGGGTGTCTCTCTACCAGAACGGCGGCATCGATGCACTTATGCCCCGGGAACGCTCCGACAAGGGCGGCACCCGGGTCCTGACGGATACAGCCATCGAGGAGATCTACCGGCTTAAGGAAGCTTTCCCAAGGCTTAACTCCACACAGATCCACCGCCACCTCGTGGAAGAGGCGTTCATCCCTGCCTCTGTCAGCGTGTGTGCTGTCCAGCGTTTTGTAAAGAAACATGACCTGAAATCGGCACGTAACCCGAACATGCGGGACAGGAAGGCTTTTGAAGAGGACGCCTTTGGGAAAATGTGGCAGGCTGATACCTGTTACCTTCCATATATCACAGAAGACGGCCAGCGCAGGCGGGTCTACTGCATCCTGATCATCGATGACCATTCCCGGTTCCTGGTGGGCGGCGGGCTCTTCTATAACGACTCAGCTTATAACTTCCAGAAAGTGCTTAAGGATGCTGTGGCTGCACACGGAATCCCTTCTAAGCTCTATGTCGA
>Ga0209064_1000475_pt1 | contig 89146 bp, 86 predicted proteins | sample Inofromicrocosms_FD_187498 | JGI IMG/M metagenome (GOLD analysis project Ga0209064, IMG submission 187498) | Mouse cecum microbial communities from Vienna, Austria - Inoculum for glucosamine and mucus D2O microcosms (SPAdes) (version 2) | ecosystem: Host-associated > Mammals > Digestive system >...
TTCACCAGCAACTGTAATTTTACCAATTGTCTTAATAACTGGAGTCAGCTGCTGATATTTACCATCTTTCTTTGTAATAGTAAATGTTGGATCAACGTGTCCGTTTGTACCGGATGCGCCGATTTCAAATACGTCTCCAGGCTTAGCATCGCTTGGAACCTTGAACTTGAATGATACCATGTATTCATCCGGATCGTTAGGAGCAGCAACCTGTTCGCCTAATACGTATGTACCTTCGCCTACTGTTGCACCTGCATCGAAACCAAATCCGAGCTGACCTGACTTAGGAACAAGTGAAAGTTCCTTATCCCATGCATACTTAAATTCGATGCCGAGGAGTGACTGTCCGTGTGTATCAACCTTAACGCCGATTTCAACTTCTTCACCAGGAGCAGCTTCCTTCTGATCGAAGTAGATGTCTGCATCGCCTACGAATTCCTTATCTGTTGGAACCTGTGGCTTTTCTGTTGTAGCTACTGTTTCACCAGCAACTGTAATTTTACCAATTGTCTTAATAACTGGAGTCAGCTGCTGATATTTACCATCTTTCTTTGTAATAGTAAATGTTGGATCAACGTGTCCGTTTGTACCGGATGCGCCGATTTCATATACATCGCCAGGCTTAGCATCGCTTGGAACCTTGAACTTGAATGATACCATGTATTCATCCGGATCATTAGGAGCAGCAACCTGTTCACCTAATACATATGTGCCTTCGCCTACTGTTGCGCCTGCATCAAAACCAAATCCGAGCACGCCTGATCCAGGAACAAGTGAAAGCTTATTATCCCATGCATACTTAAATTCGATGCCGAGGAGTGACTTTCCGTGTGTGTCAGCCTTTACGCCGATTTCAACTTCTTCACCAGGAGCAGCTTCCTTCTGATCGAAGTAAAGGTCTACATCGCCTACAAATTCCTTGTCTGTTGGAACCTGTGGTTTTTCTGTTGTAGGAGCTTCTGTTGGAGCTTCTGTTGGAGCTTCTGTAGTTGCTTCTGTTGGCTCTGTATCGCCGCCGAGTTCAATTGTGAGCTTTTCACCAGTCGGCACATATTTCAGAGTAAGATTAACGTCATTTGAGTTAACGCCTGCAAGGAAAGTGAAATCTATGTCGTACTTACCTGGTTTAAGACCAGGCTCAAATACAGCAACGAATTTTGCAATAGCATCACCCTGTTTTGTATATGTATTCTGTGTGAATGGCTTTAAACCTGACTGTGACATAAGTGAAAAACCAGGAGTATAAGCTGTATCCGGTGTTACTGAGCACTTAAAGTCACGGTTAGAATATCCGTCACCGCCAACACATGAGAACCAGTTTCCTTCAAAATTAGGATCTTTTCTGTCTGCGGAATTTCCCGGAATAGACATTGACTTAATCTTTACGCCCTCCGGTCCTGCAACGTTACACTGAAGACCGGTATACATCTCAGCCTCATCATAGTTGTTTACTACTACACTGACCGGAATTTCAAGACCGTTTTCATATGTACCTTCTGCATATGAAGTAGGTGCAGTAGTGGTCAGCCCAAGATTCATAGTTGTCTCAGCATCCTTAGTTGCAGCACTTACGCTAAAAGGAAGTGCGCCTGCAACCATGGTACCAATCATGGCTAATGAAGTCAGAGCTGAAAGAATTCTTTTCTTCTTCATCACTATTTTTCCTTTCTGTCCATTTTAAACGGACACTGTATAATTTTTTTAGGGTCCCCCCATATATTAAGCTTTACGCTTAATCTACTTAATTATGACTTTCCGAGAGCGCTTTCTTCGATTGACTCTGCAAGGAAATTAATAAGCTTTCCGCTGTCAACAAGGTTAACTACTGAATCCTTTTCAACGTCAGCATTTGCCAAGCCCTGAGCTGTTACTCCAGGGATATTAGATGTTGTATCAAGTAGATACATATTGAGAACAACTACGTCATTTACTTCGATAGTACCGTTGCAGTCAACATCTCCGTACTTTGTAGCTTCACCCAAAGTTTCAGTCGGCTTTTCTTCTGATGGTTCTGTTGTTTCAGGTTCTGTTGTTTCTGTTGGCTTTTCATCGCCGAGCACTTCAACATAGCCGTCTGTTATTGTAGGAGTGTAAACAGTGATATTCTCATCACCATCAATCAAACCAAAATATGTATTCTTGTTTACTGCTGTACCTGATGGCTTTTCCGTTCTATTAATAGGTACAATGCTGAATTCCGCCTTGCTTCCGGCTTCTGCTTTCTCATCGACCGTACCCTTGATTGTCAGGAACACGCCTGAATCCTTAAGATAATATGCAGGATCAACTGTTCCCACACCATAAATCACGCTAATAAATCCATCTTCAATATTTGTTGTAAGCGGATCAGACACTGCAAGCTCGCTGTCCGGAACCTGAGGGATCAGCTCACCCTTTGTTACTGATGAAACGCTTACCAAATCAGAATCATATTCGATACCAAAGTCGCATGCATTCATGCCTGCTGATGGAATACCGTCAATACTTACTGTTAAAGTAAAATCTTCTCCTGCCTTTACCTTATCATTTGAAACTGTAACGTTTACAGAATCTACCGCTGTAACAATAACAGACGCTGCCATTGTTGCAGCTACCGCAGCTGCCATAAAGCCTGCGATCAGCTTTCTAGTTTTCATTTGCGATTTCCTCCTTTTCTTATCAGACAAAATAATAAAAATAAAAAAATTATAATTCATATAATAAAGGAATACTTGCTCTGTACATCCCTTCAATTATATTTGCAGATAAACCGAGACATACAAGCCCCATTCATTCACATTTAAATTATAATTAAATGTGGATTCAAAGTCAAGAGATTATTGGGCTTTTTGTATAGATTTATAAAATCAATTATACAAAATTGTTGAATATAATGAACAAATGATAATATTTCCGTTACGCATACAATTTATACAATATTAATTCAACATAAACAATTGATTTTCACGTTTATCCCAAAATCTGCGATATTTATATTATAGCTGATAAATATGCAAAAGTCAATAGCAAAGTTAAAGGCAAAAACATATTTTTTGGTACTTGCTTCTTAACGTATGTAATTATACCGCAAAAGATTCATAAAGTAAAGTTTTTTTTGACTGGAAGATTTATATTTGTTGAATATTTATAAAGCGTTTTTTTTATTTTGTTATTTTTTTATAAGTTTTACAATTGACTTTTTCATATTTCATCCAATATTTCCACTCCCTTGCATTATTTATATTTTAACGGCAATACTAAATCCATAAAACATTTAAGAATCGGAGGATAGTCTGACTATGCAAAATAATTCTTCCCGGGGGATTGATCCCGTACTGGATCAGAACATAAAATTAATACAACAAATTTCAGGCGGCTCTTCGGACGTACTGATAAACCGAATCGAAATAAGCGGTATCAAAGCAGCTCTTTTATGCTGTGAGGGAATGGTTTCCACTGCGACTATGACCGAGCTTATTCTTCACCCTCTTACAAAAATCGCACTTGAAAACCCAAGTCCGGCAGCGCTGTTCAATCACATTGAAAACCATTTGCTGCTTTCCATCGACCGCACCGACGCTGCAAATTACGCAAGCTTTTTTCGTCTGCTAAATTCAGGATTTGCCATGCTTGCCGCCGACGGCTGCGACCGCATTCTTGCCTTCGGCGTACAGGGATATGATAAAAGAGGCGTTGACGAGCCCTCCGGCGAAAACAATATTACCGGCGCTCACGAAGGCTTTGTTGAAGTTGTCAGAACAAATATGTCTTTGATAAGAAGACGCCTAAAATCGCCGGATCTGGTCCAGAAACTATTTGTTCGGGGAGAAAAAAGCCAGACAGATATGTGCATTTGCTATATGTCCGACAGAGTTCCCCAGAAGCTGATAAAACGCATTATGGATTCTCTCGACAATATTCAGCTTGAATCTGTTTTTTCCACCGGATATGTACAGCCGTTTCTTGAACAAAAAGGAAGACGAATCTTTTCTTCCGTGGGCACTACCGAAAGACCGGATGTGCTTTGTTCTAAATTAATTGAGGGCAGGGTTGCAATCCTTATAGACGGAACCCCCTTTGCACTAATCATTCCAAAGCTTGTAAGCGATAACTTCCAGACGGTAGATGACTATAACTGCAAGCCCTATTTCGCAGTTTTTATTAGATGGCTCAAATATGCCGCATTCTTTATAGCTATACTGCTGCCCTCACTTTACGCCGCCATAGCCATGCATCACCCTGAGCTGCTCAACAGTACGCTATTGCTGATCCTATCAGAATCGGAAGCCAATGCGCCGTTTTCCATTGTAACTGAACTGGTTGGAGTGCTCCTTATGTATGAAATCATTAAAGAAGCAGGGCTGAGGCTTCCCAAAGCGGTTGGAGGAGCCGTCAGCATTGTAGGCGGTCTTATTATCGGTGACGCCGCAGTTTCCTCCGGACTTATAAGTACGCCTCTTCTCACTGTTGCCGCACTTTCAGTAATCAGCGGATTCGTTATCCCCGAGCTTTCACGAAGCATAACTATTCTGAGAATAGTTTTCATAATATGCGGAGGAATATGGGGACTCTTCGGCATAAGCCTTATGGCTTCGGTTGTACTCTTTAATATGTGTGTAACTGAAGATTACGGTTATCCTTATACTGCACCTGTTTCACCATTCAATCTTAAAGCAATGAGAGATGTTGCGGTTAGAACAGGATTCAGAAAGATGCAGAACGATCATTTTACAGTGGAGGAGCTATATGAATAAAATAAGCAGCAGCCAGTTATTCACACTGCTACTGGGTGTAAAAATGTTCAGTCTGATATGCTCAGTCCAGTCGTCCAATGCTGAACAGATGGCAGGCGCAGCGCTTTCTGCCGCATTTCAGATATTAGCGGCTATACCCATGATAGCGCTTTACAGACAGAATAAATTCAGTCTAAGCAAGGAAATTCTTTTCGGAAAAGCCGGAAAACTTCTATACGCTCTCTACTTTATAATATGGGGAGCAGTTTCCTTTGGAAATCTATGGGGAGTTACTAAAAGCGTATATTTCCCAATCGACAGCAGTCTTACCGGTACGGTAATTCTTGCGGCAGTCAGCATTTACGCAGCTTCACTGGGGCTTAAATCAGTTTCCAGATACAGCACTGTAATGCTTGGATTCATTATTCTCTCAGTCGCTGTCATGATACTTGGGGCATATCCCAAAGCTGACCTTTCCAATTTTGTACCTCAAGCGTCAGCTTCAGGCATTTTAAAGCATGGAATACGTGATTTCTGTTCGTCCGGAGAACTGGTAATGCTTTTTATTCTCCTTGACTCTGCGGACGGAAACAGAGAAAAAAGCACATATAATTTCTTTATTTGGAAGCTTGTCCTGACAGAAATAATTTGCGCTATCGAAATAACTGTTCTGGGAAGAATTATGAACATTGCCGAATACCCGTTTTTCACTGCCGGAGCATTCTCTCAGCCGTTCAGTATTCAGCGTGCCGATTCCTTATATATGATAGTATTCACTATGCTCTGCGTAATGACTGTAACTTTACAGCTTGTGCTAAGCTCGTCCCTTATAAGGGAAGTATTCCCCGAACTAAAATATACAGGAGTAATTTCCGCCGTTTTCATGGCTGGGCTTTCAGCAGCTATAAGAATGATGTCGCTGAATATTTTCCCCGTGATGGGAATCCTGATTATAATTCTTGCCGTAATAATACCGCTTATCATGTTTATAAGGAGGAAAATCGGAAATGAAAAAAATACTGCTTCCGGCATTGCTGCTGATTCTGCTGAGCGGGTGCAGTCATAAAGGTGAAGTAAGAAGCATGAGCTTTGTCAAAACTATCGGTACAGACTTCACTGAAGACGGAATCCAAAATATATCTCTCAGACTTTATGATAGTGAAAATACTCTTACAGGAAACGGAAGAACTATTTTTTCTGCAATTGAAAACGCTGAAACCTCCCAGGAAAAATCACTTTTCAGCGGTCACACCGAATTGTTTATTTCAGGGGAAGGCAATCTTCAGGAAAATCTGGAGCTTCTGATAAAAAACAACAGAATTTCTCCCTCATGCGGATTTGTATGCACAAACGAAAAAGCCGCTGATATAACCTCTCAGGAAGAAGAAAATTCTCTGTCGGGACTTATAGAAAGCAACAACCGAAAGGGACTCATTCTTAAAAGAAATATAAATGATGTACTGGACGATATGCTTGGAGATGACGGAATGGCAGCAGCTCCTATCATAAATCAGCAAGGTCTTGGCATGGCAATTATTGATTCCAAGGGCATAATCGGAACTCTTACAAGCGATGAAGCAAAGGGACTTTGCTGGCTGAACGGAAATATACGGGAGCTTTATATTCCCGTAAACACCGGTGATGGAATGACAGACTTTTTTGTCAGCAAAAGCAAAACAAAGCTTACTGCCGAAGCAGACAATGACAGCATTAATATTACAGTTGAAATTAAAATAAACGGTAATGTTCAAAATAAAAACCATAATATATCAGATGCAAGACGTGAAATTTCAGATCAGATTTCTGCCCTTTGCTCAGGTGCAATAGCCAAAACCGTTACTGTTTACGGAGCAGACGTTTTCGGGCTTGAAAAATGCATTGAATCCTCAGGAATAGCCGCAAATGCACAATGGAAAGATATTATTCCTAAGCTTAAGTTTTTTTATCGAATAAAAGTTGCTGAATAGTCTTTATCTATGTCTAAATTTTATGTATAATAAAATCAAAAAGGAGTTTTTCAGTGTTTTATTATACTTTTAATACCATTATAGGTAAAATCACATTACTTGCAGATGAAACAAGCCTTAAAATGCTGTCATTCGGCGAAAAAAGACCGTCCGGAGCAGTCTTAGGCAAAAATAAAATAATTTCAGATACAATTTCAGAACTTGAAGAGTATTTTTTAGGAACACGAATTGAATTTGACATTCCTGTTTCTCCTGAGGGAACTGACTTTCAAAAAAAAGTATGGAAAGCTTTATTACACATACCATACGGTGAAACACGTTCATATAAAGCCATTGCAGAATATATCGGCAATCCTAAAGCTTGCCGTGCAGTAGGAGGAGCCAACAATAAAAATCCCATAGCAATAATCATACCATGTCACAGAGTTATCGGCAAAAACGGCTCGCTGACCGGATATGCCGGCGGAACAGATATAAAATCCGCACTTCTTGAAATTGAAAAAAAGAAAACACCGGTTTAAACGGTGTTTTCTTTTATAAAAATAATATTTTAAATTAGAGTTCTCTATAATTTATTCTTCATATGCCCTTACACGCAGTTTTATTCCCAAGCGATCAGCAACTTCTCTTGCAGCATTGATTTCATCTTCTCCGATTACGTCTACAACTGTAAGCACAACCTCCGGAACATATTTTTTACATCCAACGGCAAATTTCTGCATTTCCTCAAATGAACGGTCTCCAAACGAAGGTCGTGTAACCTTAAGATATTCTTCCTTTGTGCCTGCGTTTAGACTGATAGAAACAATATCTGCAATCCCCTCCAAAAGCTGAGCCGTTGGTCTGCCGTTAATAAGATCAGACAATCCATTAGTATTGATTCTTATTTTCGGTCCGTTATTCTCCTTTATAAATTTTGCTGTTTCAATAAGCACATCAATTCTCTCGGTCGGTTCACCGTATCCGCAGAAAACAACTTCATTATATTTCTTATAATCCATATTTTCAAGCGCGTCAATAATTTCTTTGATTTCAGGATCATGTTCGAGCCATAGACTGTCAGAACCGTATGCTCCGTCTGCATTTTTTCTTATGCAGAATGTACAGCTGCACGGACACTTATTAGTAATATTCAGATAAAGGTTCTGTCCAACCTCATACGCTATTGTCATTGCCATAAATCTTCTCCGTTCTGCCCTCAGGCGTTATGATATGTGATAAAGGACGGCTATACGCCGTCCTTTTAATTACCTTTTCTTCTTTTTACCTTTTTTCTTTTGTTTTTTTGAATTTGAAGCAGTATTTGCCTGTGTATTAGCATTATTCACAGCCTCGTTCAATGCTCCCTTTACTTCTGCGGAAGCCTCAATAACGTTATCACTTTCCGGCTTTTTTACAGGCTGTAACGCTCTTTCACGCTTCTGGCGCCTTAGTGCAATAAGCACCTTGTTATTTTTCTTATCATACTTGTAAATAAATACTATAATTACAATACCCGCCAACAGAGTAAATATTCCAAGGTTCAGTCCCGGAGGCGTATAAGTCATTTCAACAGTATGTGTACCCGGAAGAAGTCTAACGCCTATCATTGCGTCTGCAATTATAACCTGACCGGTTTCCCCTGCTGTATTTCTCAGCGCAACACTTCCGTCAGGCTGCTCTATTTCTTCAACAAGATTATCTACACGTTTTCCGTCAACCTTAATGGACCAGCCTGGTTCATATGGAATACTTGTCATCATAATCTGATTTTCACGTGCTTCAATGGTACCTTCAAAACGGCGGCCTTCCGCTTTAGTAAGATTCCACTGCTGTTCCTTAAGCTTAGTAACAGCCGCTGTATATGCGTCTTCATCAAGCTGATAGAAGAAGAAATTCTTTACAATTGTAAATTCATTTGCAACAGTCATTCTCAGATTAAATGTCTGTCCAGCCTTAAAGTTGCCAAGATTTATAATATGGTAATCATGGTTTTCAAAATATGTCTTTATATATTCAAAGTCGACATACTGACCGTTTTCGTCCTGTTCTGTACTCAGCCAGAGATTTACAGCGTGCTGGAACTCTGTTTTAAAGTACATATACACATCTCCGTCCTTATCAGGAGTTATGAACATATCAACTGTCGGATCTCCGCTTTCCTCAGCAACATACTTAATCTGGTCATTGCCGTATGGCTCAGTTGTTACATTACTCAGAACAAAATCGTCAGGATTAACATTCATTGGCTTAAAGTATTCTGTATACTGCTTAAACGGATTGGATGTATCATTCAGATCAATAACAGTATCCCCTGCAACAGTACTCAGGAAAAGGTTCTGACTGTTAAATGGATTGTCATTACCGAATGCGGCAATATTCTGTATGCTTGTATCAGCCATATACCCCATTGCCAAGGCGCCGGTATTTTCATAGACATCCACTACCTGTTCCTTGTCGGCGTTTGCCTCAGGATCAAATCCATTAAAATCACAGGAGTATTTATAGTCGTAAATAGAATTTACAAGACCCTTTTTATTTAATTCATCGGAAGGTTCTCTCTTATCCAATACGTACTTAATACCAAGAAGTGAATCTGAAACCGGAGTGTTTCCGTCATAGCGGGAATAGTATGTGTTTGCATTGTATCCCATAGCTTCAAGGAATTTCAAAAGCCTTGCGTTCATAACTGAACTTGAATGGCTGATTCCTTTTAGGCCAAGCGCAAGATTATCGTTAACTGTTCTATGGAAAGTTTTTTCCGCACGGTAAAAGCCCTTATCCATATTTTCCATTGTGCTTGTAACGGCACGTCCGTTGTTTATATAATCATACCATGAAGTATGTGTGGAATATGAAAGTTCAGCGTCCTCTGACTTAAGTGTATCATAGCTGTTGTAGAGCAATTCTCCGCTGCTGACAGCGAAAATAACCAGGGGAGCAATAAAGTTCATGGCTTTTTTGTATCTGCTCACAACAAGCAGCATACCTGCATAAATTACGGTAAGGCCAACTGAAATCCATATTTCCTTTGAAGTAATATGCTTAATGCCTCTCGATTCATTTATAAGAAGGAATATTATAATACCAATACCGGAACCGCAGATTGCCGGTATTTTTATTCCGTCCAGTTTTGTAAACGCCGTTGCCGCCATACAAAGAATCAGGAATGAAAAAGTGAACGAATAACGGAACGGCAGCCAGTTAGGCTCCTGTCCGCCGTGCCACATCATGTCAATCGGCTTAACGTACATACATATAAACATTATAAAGAGGAAAACAGTATATCCCGCTTTTTTTACATTAGGAATCTTTTTATTCAGATAGAACAGCGGAAGCATCACAACTGAAAGAACACCGCAGTAAATTTCAGGAAGCGGACTCTTTTCAGGATTTACTGAATCATACTGACCTGCAAACATCTGCATGAAAAAGTCAATGGGTGAAAACTGAGCGCTGTAAGTATAATTTGGATCTGAAAACTCAAACTTACCAAGCTTAAGAGCATTATAGACCGGAAGCAGCATAAATGCGGAGCATAAAAGCACCACAACAGTAGCTCCCATAAATCTTACAAATCTTGACCACTTGTCATAAATAGAAATTTTAAGGGTTTTGTCACTTCCGAATAAAAGATAGAACATGAAATACAGAAAAGTAAAAATCGCAATCATGAATCCTATGTAGAAGTTGGCAATGAACATAAGAGCAAGCGGAATTATGTAGTTCAGCTTTCTGCCGTCGTCAATAAGATATTCAACGCCGAGCATTATCAGCGGCAGAAGAATAAGTCCATCCAGCCACATAGGGTTCATAAGCTGGATAACGCCGTAAGCCATAAGTGCATAAAGCGACGAGAAGATTACCGACTGAAACGGCTTCATGCCTTTAGATTTCTGTAAATAATAGCTGAAGGTTACTCCGGCAGCTCCTATTTTAAGCAGAATCATAATAAGAAGACTGCCCAGCAGCATGGTTCTTGGCAGAAGTAAAACTACAAGAGTAAACGGACTTGCAAGATAATATCCGATAATACCCATATATCCGCCGGAAAGGTTTCTCGACCAGCTGTAAAGAGCGCTGCCGTCGCCCCAAAAGGCGTCTCTCAAAGCCTCAAAGTAATGGACATACTGTCCGTTAAGGTCAAGAACAAGTACAGATTCGTCACCAAACGGATAGATTTTAAACATTGCGTAAGCAATAAACATTATAATAACCGGTATAATGAACGCCAGAAAATAAATTTTATTTCTGAAAGCCCACTGCTGCAGAAAAGAAAAAAAGTTCTTTACTGAAAAGCCTTTTTTTACAATATCTGACGGAGCTTTTATTTTTGCTGAATGAGCCAAATTTTTATTCCTCCTTAATTTTTAATCAATCGCCGCTCCACGCTTACAATTACTTAATATTATACAATATTTTAAACTGTTTTACAATAGAAAATGAAAAAATTCACATAATTATCAAATGATTTCATAGAATTTTTTGACCGCTTCGTTATTATATTTTTCATAATCCACATTCATAGCCGTTACTTTTGAGTCTGCAAACATTTTCATTCCATTCAAAATTCCCACCTTGCTGTTTTCAATCAGTATTCCGCCGTATTTTTTCATAAATCCCCGAGGTCCTGGTATATCTGTTGCTAAAGTTGGAATCCCAAGCGTATCCGCTTCTAAAATAACAAGTCCAAGCCCCTCATACAGCGACGGAAGTAAAAAAAGACTGCACTGCTTTAATACCGGCATAGGATTTTCCATGGAGCGTATCAGAATAACCTCTGCTCCTGACCTTTCAGCATATCTTACCGTATCCTCATAAAGCTCTCCTCGTCCGCCTATTATAATAAGTACAGTATCAGAATGCTCGCTGTAATACTTAGAAAATGCGTCTATTAAGCGCTTATGCGCTTTTTCACTTGAATATCTTCCTATTGTTATAAATTTAACCTTATCGTTCTGAAGCAGGTTATTTAGCTCAGATATGGAAACTGTACTTTCAGTTTCTTTCTGAAATTCAACAGGCAAAAGACTTTTTCTAATCACTTCTTTCCAATTATGGCAATTGGGCACTACCTGCATATTTCCTCCGCCCCGGCTTATTTCCATAGCGGACTCCCTCATATCCTCTGTAACAAGAGCGACTGTATCAAATTCGTTGTAGGCTCTTCTTAGAGTAGGTTCATGCTGATTTTTACGAAGCCTTATTTCTTCTTTCATATTATTATGAACATAGATAACTCGTCTTACATCCGCCGCTCGGAAAAGGTTAATAACTCCATATTCATATCCGGTAAAATGTACAGCGCAGTCTGGTTTAATTTCGCTGTAAAGCCTTTTCCACTCCCTTTTGTAAAGCTTGTCAAGTCTTTTTACCACAAACCGCCATTCAATTCCGCATTTATAATAAAGTATATAGCACACAAGCTCGGACAAGCTATACAAGGTTTTACCAGATAAAGGTACAGTCATAAATCCTTCAGGAATTTTTTTAATATTCTCCGGATTGTTTTTAAGCGCTTCCTCACGATATGTTATTCTTATGTCAACTGCTTGTCTTTCAACTGAAGATAGAAGATTTAATAAAGACGCCGTAAGACCGTTCTGCGCAAGTGATCCGGCATAAATCAGTATTTTTTTTGTTTTGCTGCGCAAACAAATTCCGTCAGGAATATTTCCCGACATTATATCACAGATAATTTTATCCTTTTCACCCGTAAGAATTTTTCCGCAATAAAGCCCGTCCAGCATATATTCAGAAACAAATGCCGCTGCATCAGTGCACTCCGGAAAAATGATATAATCAGACATTAACAGGGTTCTTTGTATTCTACCGAAAAAAACTTTTTTTTCGGCAAAAAATGCTGATATTAAAATCTGTTTTTCTTTTTTTATAAAATAGTCCGGTAAAGGTGCTCCGGCTATTATGTATTGTGATACAGACAGTTTTTTTAAATCCGGCTTAACGCCCTTTTCCACTCTGTATAGCGTTTCTGGTATGACGTCCTTTTTAAAATGACAAAGATACCTGCTTTCACCAAAAACTTCACGTATCGTCTTGATTACAGATTTTATATTCAAATACCGCACCCTCCCAGCCATAAGATAATAATTATTATAAACCCTCAGTGTTTCCTTGTCAAATCATATATTAAAATATAAAACTGGAACTTAACTAATATTTATGCTATAATATGGAAAATTATGTTATTTTAGGAGGATTTAAAATGAGTACAGTAAGCAAAATAAGTAAAAAAGCTGATCAACCAAAAGGAGGCTATCTTAAACCGTCACAATTTGAAACAACAATTATTGATGACGGCATAAAATTAAATGAAGTAGAAAACATCTCACCTTCTTTAATAGGAATGGCTGTTGAATACTTAACAAGATTAGAAATTGAAGAAAGTGCAGTGGATGCATTTATTATTTCATTAAAGGGTGCATACTCTGCTTCACGTAATGGATTTACTGATGCCTTAGAAAAAGCTGAATTTTTACTTTTAAATATAAAGAAAGGTCTTGATGACCAATCAATCATAAATGCCTGTAAAATGACTACTTTTGATTTTGGTATAGAAATATAGATGCTGCTTTAATAGCAAAAGGATCTCCAGACTACATAAACCCAGATTCATCTACAATTCAAAATATTAGAACTATGGTTATGCGATCTATGCAATTATGGAAAGAATATGGACCTGTAATAGAAACAGGTTTTACATTTAAAAAAGACGCCTTTACCCAAACAGTTGGAATAGGAGACGGTGATTTTCTGACTAAAGATACCATATGGGATTATAAAGTATCAAAAAACAAACTAACCACACAGCAAACCTTACAGCTTCTTATGTACTGGATAATCGGTCAGCATGACGGCAGTCCCAAATATAAAAATATTAAAAAGCTTGGTATCTTTAATCCTCGTCTGAATATAGTATATACTTTAAATGTATCTCAAATACCGGATGAGATTATAGAAGCCGTTGAAAAAGATGTAATATGCTATGAAAAATAGTAAAATTTATAAGAACTCACTGCTTAAGTGAGTTCTTTTTGTAGATTTATAATTATTATATATTTTAATAACTGCACAATATTTGTTGACATTACATGGTTTTAGCGTTATACTTATAATGAATTGCAATAATCCAGAATTTAAAGGAAAGGTAAAATTATGCCAGCAGACTACTCCGTTTTGATGTCAGTTTATATTAAGGAAAAACCAGAAAATCTCCGCAGGAGTATAGAAAGTATGTTAGCACAATCTGTTCCTCCGTCTGATTTTGTTCTGGTGTGCGACGGGATATTGTCCGATGTGCTGTACTCTGTAATATCCGATTTTTCCGGAAGATATTCTTTTATTAATGTAATACAGCTTGAAACCTCCGGCGGATTGGGAAACGCCCTGAACCATGGTCTTGGATTCTGTAAAAATGATATTGTGGCAAGAATGGACAGCGACGATATAGCCATGCCCGACAGAATGAAACGTCAGCTCAAGGCTCTCGCCGTTCATGAAGCTGATATTGTCAGCGCAGCAGTTGAGGAATTTAAGGATACTCCAGGTGATACAGGCGTATTCAGGATACTGCCCGAAACCCACAATGAAATTATTGAATTTTCAAGACGCCGCAATCCCTTTAATCATCCCTGTACAGTTTTCCGTAAGCAAAGAGTCTACATGGCAGGAGGCTATATTGAAACAAAATGGTTTGAGGATTATTATCTTTGGCTTCGTATGCTTGATTCCGGCTGTATCGGGTATAATCTTCCCGAACCGGTTCTTTACATGAGAAGCGGCAGGGAAATGTATAAAAGACGAGGTGGATTAAAATACGTCTCAGCGGCGCTCAAATTCCGTAAGAAAATGTTTCATGAAGGATTCTGCGGTCTGTTTGACTTTTTATACGCCTGCACTGCTCATATTATTTCGGGAATAATCCCCGGAAGGCTGAGAATGATTCTTTATTCCAGACTTCTGAGAAAGTAAACAGAGGACATACCTTATGGCAATTTTAAAAAAAGCTCCGAGAAAAATGTGGAGGTTTCTTGACTATTTCAATAAGTGTATCAAAAAAAATCCAAACCAGATTTTTATATACTCAAATTTGGGTTTTAGGGATAACGTCAGAGCTGTATATGACTATCTTGTAGAGAATGGTTATAACAAAAAGTTTAAAATAGTATGCAGTCTTAACGATTATAAGCGATACCGGCACTGTGCGCCCTGCAATGTAAAGTTTGTTGGAAACTTCACTGGTCTTTTTAAGTTTTTCCGCAGTAAATTCTGCTTTTACTGCTTCGGTAAGTATCCTGTAAAACCATCGGACAAGCAAGCAGTAATAAATCTTTGGCACGGAATGCCCATAAAAAGAATCGGCAACATGGAACAAGGAAATGAAAAAACAGACTACAATTATTTTACTTACCTTTTATGCACCTCAGAGTTTTTCAGGGAAATCATGAAAGAAAGCTTTAATTGCAGTGACGAACAGATTTTTATCTGCGGACAGCCCAGAACTGACATCATGCTTAATAATCCTCCTGAAGGCTCTGAAAATAATGCTTTGCCGTCGCTCATGAATACAGACGGCAGAAAGCTTATGTTATGGCTTCCCACGTTCAGAACTGATTATGAAAATGAAACTGAACTTATGTCAGACGAAATTTTTATAAAACTGGACAAGCTATGTGAAAAATATGGCTGGAGTATTATGATAAAGCTTCATCCGCTTTCGAAAGCAGAAAATATCAGCATTAATAAGCATAGATTTATAAAAATCTTTAAGCAGGAAATTTTAGATAAAAACAATATCAATCTTTATTCCATCCTTAAAGAATCTGAATGCCTTATTACCGATTATTCGTCGGTTTATTTTGATTATCTTCTTCTTGACAGACCAATTGGCTTTACTGTACATGACATGAACAGCTACAGTCAAGACAGAGGATTCGTCTTTGAAAATCCCGACGAATATATGCCGGGCGAAAAAATAATTACCGGAATGGATCTGCTTGAATTTGCAGAATCAGTATTTTCCGGAAAAGACAGATATAAAAAAGAAAGAGAAAGACTATGCAGGCTGTTCAATAAGTATTCAGACGGTGAAAACTGCCGCCGTATAATTGAAAAAGCCGGCATAAAAAAATGAAAGGCAAGTCAATAAAATGAATATTAGAAAATTTATAGAAAAAATTGGTCCGCTGAAAAAAATCGCCAAGAAATCATACCTGAAAAAAAGACAAAAGCTATATAAAAAGCTTTCCGATTCTGCGGTAACAGACAAAAAGCTTGTAGTTTTCGAGGCGTATCAGGGGAGAAGCTATTCTTGCAGTCCGAAGGCAATATATGAATACATGAGTTCTTCTCCGGACTACTCTGATTACAAATTTATCTGGGTATTTCGTGATGTTCATTCACATGGCTCATTTGCCGCAAATACAAAATTAGTTGAATTTGATTCAAAGGACGCTCTTAAAGCATATGCCTGCGCCGGCACATGGATAACCAATTCACGTCTCAGGGATTTTATAGTTCCGAGAAGCGGTCAGCAGTATATTCAATGCTGGCACGGTACGCCGTTTAAGAAAATTGGCTGCGATATTGAAGCCGGAGGAAATGCAACTTCTTCAGTCGATGAAATTCATAAGGAATACATGAATGAAGCCCTGCGTGTAACAAAAATGATTTCCCCATCTGCATTTTGCACCTCAAAGCTTATTTCTGCCTTTGCCCTTGATAAAATTTCAAAGGAAAACATTATAATTCAAAAGGGCTATCCGAGAAACGATGCGCTGTTCCAGATGACAGACGAAAAAATAAAAAGCATTAAGGATAAGCTTAACACAGCAGATAAAAGAGTCATACTATACTGCCCTACATTCAGGGATAACCAGTTTGACGAGCACGGATATACCTTGGATATGAAGCTTGATTTCAGCCAACTGCTTGATCAATTAGATGAAAATACCGTAATCCTATTCAGGGCGCATTATTTTATTACCCAGCAATTTGATTTTGATAAATATAAAGGAAAAGTTCTTGATGTTTCAGACTATGATGACATAAACGATCTTTACGCAGCAAGCGATATACTTATTACAGACTACTCCAGCGTATTTTTCGATTTTGCCTGTCTGAATAAGCCGATAATTTTCTATCACTATGACCTTGAAGACTATAAAACAAAAATGCGTGACTTTTATTTCGGAACCGCTATGCTGCCAGGGCCAATAGCAAATACTCAGGAAAAGCTTACTGAGCTTGTAAAGGCTGCCTTGGACAATTTGAATAACGGCGGCAGCGGATTGCTCAGACATCAAAAAACCATGGAGGCATTTAACAAAAGGTTCAATTCCCTTAACGGACCTGACTGTGCCCAAAAGGTTACTGAAGAGATTTTTAAATCCGGCATGGCTTGATATGCCCATATACATTAAAACCTAAATGATTTAACGGAGATGAAAAAATGGCTAAAACAACATCCTCAGCAGGACTTATAGATATTATTTCTGAACATAAAGGACAAAGAAAAAAAATATGGATGCTTGCAGTTAATGATCTTATTAAAAAATACAAAGGCTCGGCAATGGGACCCTTATGGGCTCTTATAAAGCCTTCATTTACACTTTTTATACTTTGGTTCGCATTCCATGTTGGAATAAGAGGTTCGGGTACTGTAAACGGTTTTCCAAGATTTATCTTTATGCTTGTCGGATATGTTCCGTGGTTCTTTATAAATGAAGCCATAATAGGCGGTTCACGTTCCATTCGCCGGAACAGTCAGTTTGTTACTAAGCTTTCTTTTCCTGTTTCAAATATAATGACCTTCAGCGCTATATCTTCTCTTATTGTCCATGCGGGAATGTGCGTTATCATGTATGCAATCTTGGTTATTGCAGGATACTGCCCGTCCTTATATAACTTACAGTTTTTCTATTATTTCATACTTATGTTTCTGTTCTTTCTTGTGCTGTCCTGGTTCACCGCTCCCCTCAGCGCATTCAGCAAGGACTTTGAAAATCTTGTAAACTCTGTTATGACTGGTCTTTTCTGGTTTTCAGGCGTGTTCTGGGATACTTACAGCATAGAAAATCCGGTTCTGAGGAAAATCATGTATTTTAATCCAATAAATTATTTTATAAACGGATACAGAAAGAGCCTCCTTTATAATGTTTCTATATTTGACAGCAACTATACGACAGAAACTATTGTTTTCTTTGCAGAATTTATTTTGATTATTTTTGTCGGCTCGCACTACTATAAAAAACTGCGTAAAATACTTCCGGATATTCTTTAAGGAGATTTGAAATGAGCGATACTATAATTAAATTTGAAAATGTGAGCAAGGACTATTTTCTATATAAAAATGAAAAATCAAGGTTTAAGGCAATATTTACTAATAACCGAGGGGTAAAGCGTCATCAGGCCCTCAAGGACATTACCTTTGAAATAAAACGGGGAGAATCCGTCGGAATAATAGGCAAAAACGGCGCCGGAAAATCAACACTTCTGAAAATGATAACAGGTGTTTCCTTTGCCACTAAGGGTAATATTACAGTTGACGGCAAGGTTGCCGCACTTCTTGAGCTTACCGCCGGATTTTCAGCCGACATGACTGGCAGAGAAAATATTTATCTTAAAGGCTATCTTCTTGGACTTGAATCTGAAGAAATAAAGGAAATCGAGGATAACATTATAGAATTTGCAGCTCTGGGCGAATATATCGACCAACCTGTAAGAACATATTCAAGCGGAATGAAAATGCGCCTTGGATTTGCAATAAACATCAATATCCGTCCGGATATTCTCGTTATCGATGAGGCTCTCAGCGTAGGGGATGCAGAGTTCAGAAAAAAATGCGAGGAAAAAACCAGAGAGCTGAGAAATTCAGGTGTTACCGTTCTTTTTGTAAGTCATTCCATGAGCAGTATTAAGGATACCTGCGACAGAGCAATATACTTAAAAGGCGGCAAAATTGATTATGACGGCAATGTAGAGGAAGCTTTCAAAAGATATAACGCTAAAAAATAATTTAACCAACGTAAAATAAAGTGAGTTGTGAAATTAATCACAACTCACTTTTTAATTATATACTTTATTTTTCCGTACAAAATTCAACCTTTTCACCAGCAAGTATCTTGTTGGTAGTCCTCATGGCGCACATCTTTCCGCACATTGAACAAGTATGCCTGTCTTTAGGAGGCGTACTCTCAAAATATTGCCTTGCTTTTTCAGAATCAATTGCATAGCTGAACATTTCTTCCCAGTCAACTCTGCGCCTTGCATCACTCATTTTATCATCAATTTCTCTTGCACCGGCAATCCCCTTTGCAATATCTGCCGCATGTGCGGCAATTTTAGAAGCAACAATTCCCTCTCTAACATCATCTGCATCAGGAAGTCTCAGGTGTTCAGCAGGCGTAACATAACATAAAAAGTCAGCTCCGTTTGCAGCAGCAATAGCGCCGCCGATGGCGGAAGTAATATGATCATATCCTGGGGCAATATCAGTTACCAACGGTCCAAGAACATAGAACGGCGCATTATGACATATCCTCTTTTGCAAAGCCATATTTGCCGCAATTTCATTCATAGCCATATGTCCGGGACCCTCGACCATTACCTGAACGTCCTTTTCCCATGCACGCTTAGTCAAATCCCCAAGTTCAATAAGTTCAGAAATCTGCCCGGCATCAGTACTGTCATGGATCGATCCCGGTCTAAGAGCGTCACCAAGACTAATCGTAACATCATATTCACGAAGTATTTCCAAAACATCATCATAGTATTCATAGAACGGATTTTCATTTCCCGTCATTTCCATCCATGCAAAAAGCAGTGAACCGCCCCTTGATACAATATTTGTAAGTCTTCCCTGTCTTTTGAATGCTTCAACAGCTCTCCTGTTAATTCCGGCATGAATCGTCTGGAAATCAACGCCCTCCTTAGCATGAGCCTCCACAACCCTGAGAAAGTCTTCAGCAGTTATGTCAAGCAGATCCTTTTCAAGATAACCTATTGCGTCATACATTGGAACAGTACCTATCATTGCAGGTGACATTTTCACAAGCTCACTGCGGAATGTATTGGTTTTACCGTAATTGCTAAGATCCATTATCGCCTCGCAGCCAAAATCAAGAGCCATCTTCACTTTCTGCATTTCCATTTCATAATTCTTACAATCACCGGATATACCGAGGTTTACGTTGATTTTCGTTCTAAGACCCTGCCCGATGCCCTCAGCGCTGAGAGATTTATGATTTATGTTGGCAGGTATACAAACGCATCCAGCCGCAGTCTTTTCTCTGATAATTTCCGCAGAAATGCCTTCTTTTTCTGCTACGACCTCCATTTCCTTGGTAATAATGCCTTTTTTGGCGGCTTCCATTTGTGTTTTATAATTCATTTATAACTCCTTTTTAATTTTTATAAAAGTGATTTAAAGGTCCGTTTCCATGTCCCAAGTCCAGACCGTGTGAAATTGCACCTGAAATATACATTTTAGCTTCCGAAACGCTTTGCTTCAAGCTTAACCCCTGTGCAAGAAATACTGCAACAGCCGAGGAAAGTGTACAGCCAGTTCCGTGAGTATTACTGCTGCAAATTCTTTCGGATTCAAACCATGTAAACATATCTCCGTCAAAGAGCAGATCTGCTGCACTGCCTGACATATGTCCCCCTTTAAGGAGCACACTTCCCCTGCACATATCAAAAAGGAACTCAGCCGCATTTTCCATATCCTTTCGACCGGTTATTTTAATGCCTGTAAGCGCCTCTGCCTCCGGAATATTGGGTGTAATTAAGTCACTTAACGGAAAAAGACGTTTCGTGAGAACATTTATTCCTGCATTAGAAAGAAGAGGTCTTCCGCTTGTAGAAACCATTACCGGATCAGTTACCACGTTTACTGCCTTATAGTCTGCAAGCACTTCCGATACAGCATTTATTATACTTTCATTGCCCATCATACCTATTTTAACAGCGTCAGGAAAAATATCACTGAAAACGCTTTTCATCTGAGCCTTTACAAATTCACATGGAACTTCTAAGACGTCATCAACTCCCATTGTATTCTGAGCAGTAAGTGCAGTAACAACGCTCATAGCATAGCAATCAAGTGCAGATATAGTTTTTATATCAGCCTGTATCCCTGCGCCGCCGATACTGTCACTTCCGGCAATAGTAAGAACCGTTTTCATAAAGTATCCCCAATAATTTCAAGAACCGCTTGTTTCATGTTTCTTGCTGCAAGAACTATGTTATTTTCCTGAAAAACGGCAGAAATAACTGCTGCTCCGCTTATTGAACTGCCTGCAAGCTTGAAAATATTTTCAGTGTTTATACCACCAATAGCCACAACGGGGATGTCTACTGAACCGCATATTTTTTTTAATTCATTAAACGACAGCGGAACAGTATCGTTTTTAGTCGGTGATACGAAAACTGCTCCTGCGCCTATATAATCTGCGCCGTTTTCTGCGGCTTCCATTGCTTCTTCACAATTATGCGCCGTAGCCCCGATAATTGCACTTTCTCCCAATAGTTTTCTTGCTGTCTGTATATCGCCGTCATTGCGCCCAAGATGCACTCCGTCTGCTCCGGATTCATATGCCAGTTCAGCGCAGTCATTTATAATAAACGGAATATTTTTTTCAGTACATATTTTTTTAAGCCTGCGTGCCTGCACAAGCTTTTGAGCATAGGGCATATTCTTTTCCCTCATTTGAATTACATCTGCACCGCCTGCAATTGCCTCGCTTACTGATTCTTCGATTTTTTTCCCTTTCGGCAATGCTTCACTGCCCGCAATGCAATAAAGTCTGATTTTATCAGATAAAATTTTCATAATAAACCTTTCAAAAAAGGCGCACCTCCACAGAGGTACGCCTTCCCTTAAATTTGTACTCCCTACGCCGGAATTATCCGTATCAGGTCAGCGGGTCTAATCTCAGCCTTTTTAAAGGCACCCCGGTATCCATTATAATATTTTATTTTACTTCACAAATCCAGCCAAATTCATCAGGAAGCTTACCCCACTGAATTCCTGTCATTGTATCATAAAGCATCTGAGAAATCTTGCCAATCTCGTTGTTGTTAATCTCCATAATTTTATCATTCCACTTTAGGTGACCAACAGGTGAAATTACCGCAGCAGTTCCTGTACCGAATACTTCTTCAAGCTTTCCAGCGTCATACGCCTGTGCAATTTCCTGAATAGAGATTTTTCTTTCAGTAACCTTATATCCCATTTTACGGCATACTTCAATTGCTGATTTTCTTGTGATACCAGGAAGAACTGAACCGGTAAGCTCAGGAGTTATAACCTCTCCGTCAATAACAAAGAAAATATTCATTGAACCTACTTCTTCAACGTATTTCTGTTCAACACCGTCAAGCCATAGAACCTGTTCGTAATCCTGTTTATGAGCCTCATCCTGTCCAGCAAGAGAAATAGCGTAATTAGCCGCTGTTTTTGCAAAACCTGTTCCGCCTCTTACGGCTCTGACATATCTGCTCTCAACATATATTTTAACTGGATTCAGCCCCGTAGAATAATAAAGTCCTGACGGAGAAAGAATTATAATAAACATATATCTATCCGCCGGCTTAACGCCAAGATACGGATCAACTGCTATAATAAACGGTCTTATGTAAAGGGATGTTCCCTCTGTATAAGGAACCCAGTCCTTTTCAATGCTCAGCAGCTTCATCAGACCCTCAAGAGCGTCCTGTTCATTGATCTGAGGAATTACCATTCTCTCGTTGGAAACATTCATACGCTTGAAGTTTTCTTCAGGACGGAACAGCTGAACCTTTCCTTCAGCAGTTCTGTAAGCCTTAAGGCCTTCAAAAATTTCCTGCCCGTAGTGCAGACACATTGAAGCCGGTGAAAGAACGAGATCCTGATAAGGAATTATTCTTGCATTATGCCATCCCTTGCCTGTTTCATAATCCATTATAAACATATGGTCTGTAAAAACATGACCAAATCCAAGGTTGGATTCATCCGAAGGCTTTGCCTTTGGTGTATCGGTTAACTCAATTCTGATATCCATTTTATTCATGCCCCTTTTTAAATAAAATCTGCTTTTTAATCACAGATGGTAATATACTTTTTACGTGACTTGCTTTTGCAGACCGAAATGGCAGCTATGACTCCTGCTGTAACCGCTGCTGCCGAAAAAATAACCATCAATACTTTTAAAGCTGTTTTCATAAGTGCCATCCTCCGTATTCACTGTTAATAATAATTTTCACTTATATATTATATCATATTTTTTCAATCTTGGCTATAATTTTTCACAAAATTTCGCACAAAAAAGTTTTATTCCGCCGCCTGTATATTGTTAAAAAGGTATAAATTATGCTGTCTTTTTCATTTAACAGGACTGCGGATAATAAAATTTTACAAATCCTATTGAAATTTTTTTTTTAATGTGGTATAATGTTAAGGAAGTTATTTAAGGTCATACAGCAGACCTATTCCGGAATATAGGTGTGCGGGCCCTGTGCAATGAAACACCGTGAACCATGTCAGGCGGGGAACCGAGCAGCATTAAGCGGATCGTTTTGTGTGCCGCAGTCAGCCTGCACACCTATGTTCCGGATTTTTTATTATATTTTTCTGGAGGTGCGGACTATTTATAAGGCGTTATACAGAAAATGGCGGCCTAAATCCTTTGATGACGTGCTGTCACAGCCTCATATTACGGCTACTCTGAAAAATCAAATTAAAAATGATAAAACTGCACACGCATATCTGTTTACCGGTTCAAGAGGAACCGGCAAGACAACCTGTGCCAGAATTTTTGCAAAAGCTGTCAATTGTCCTGAACATGATAACGGGAATCCATGTCTTGAATGCAGTATCTGCCAGGACGCCGACGATTTTTCCCTTTCAGATATAATTGAAATAGACGCTGCTTCAAACAGCAGGGTCGATGATATAAGAAGCCTGAGAGACGCAGCGGTTTATACGCCGGAGCGGTGCAGATACAAGGTCTATATCATAGACGAGGTACATATGCTAAGCACCGCCGCATTTAATGCTCTTCTCAAAATTATGGAGGAACCGCCTGAGTTTGTAAAGTTTATCCTTGCAACAACTGAACTCCATAAGGTTCCGGCTACTATTGTTTCAAGGTGCCAGAGATTCGACTTCCACAGAATCCAGGTTTCTGATATTACCCAAAGACTTATGTTTATTGCGTCTCAGGAAAATATTGAACTTGAAGAGAATGCCGCTCAGCTTATTGCACGCCTCTCCGACGGCGGAATGAGAGACGCACTTTCTCTGCTTGATCAGTGCGCTGCCTGTTCCGAGCATATTTCATGCGATACGGTTTCCGACGCTGCCGGTGTTGCCGGTCGTGAAAGTCTTTTTGACATAATAGAAGCTTCAGCTAAAAAAGATATGCCGTCTGCTCTTGCAGTGGCGGACAGGCTATATGCTATGTCCAAGGATATGCAGAAGCTTTGTACTGAACTTACTGAGCAATTCAGAAATCTTATGCTTTTAAAGGTTTGTCCGGAAAATAAAAATCTGCTTTCATGTATGCCGGACGAAACCGAAAGGCTTACTGAAATATCAGCCCGTTTTACACTAAACGATATTATGTCTGACCTTAGTATCTTACAGGAATGTACGGAAAAAATGGCTAAATCCGTAAACAGGCGGGTTGAACTTGAAATGTGCCTTATAAAGCTATGTTCAGGTCAGATTTCACAAAAAACTATTGACAATTCACAGATTTATGATAAAATAAAACAGTCGGACAGTAATGCTGTCCGCACAAATGTTCAGCCTCAGCCGGTACAGCCGACTGTATCAGCTGTTACTGAGGAAAAAACGGCTGTCAGACAAAATACAGCCGACTCGGTTCAGAATGCTGCTTCCAGCGCTGACGTTGATATGTCAAAGCTTAGAGCCTCGGATTTCCATCCACTTGCAGAATGGCTTGAAATACTTGATGTGCTAAGACAAAGCAATCCGGCAGTTTCCGGTGCGCTAAAGGACTCCAGAGCATTTGTTTTTAAAAACATTATGCTTATAGATTCAAAAAATAAATTTTTCCTTAAAATATTTAAGGAAAAAAATAATGCAGAAGCTCTTAACAGAGCAGTCGTAAGCGTCATGGGCAAAGCCTATGTTATAAGAGCAAAATGTTCCGCTGCCGCAGCAGTTGAAGAAAAAAAAGCGGACAATTTGATTGAAAAAGCTTTAAACAGCGGTATTGAAACTGCTGTTGAATAAAAATTAAATATAATATTATAATGTAAAATTAAAGGAGATTTATCATTATGAAATCAAGATTGCCAAAAAATATGGGCGGCGCCCAGAATATGAATTCAATGATTAAACAGGCTCAGAAGATGCAGGACGAAATCACTGAGCTTCAAACTGACATTGAAGCAAGAGAATTTTCAGCAACTGCCGGCGGCGGCGCTGTTGAAGTCGTTGTTACAGGCGCTAAAAATATCAAGAGCCTTAATATTAAGCCGGAGGTTGTTGATCCGGAAGATATTGATATGCTTCAGGATCTTATCATAAGCGCCATTAACGAAGCAATGACTACTGTTGAAAAAACTACTGAAGAAGAAATGAATAAGATCACCGGCGGAGTTGCACTTCCGGGTCTGTTCTAAAATATGGCTGAACATAACGCTTTGCCGCTTATTGTTTTATCAGAACAGTTCGCTAAACTGCCTGGCATCGGCATGAAAACTGCCCAGCGGCTTGCTTATGCCGTGATTTCAATGAGCGATGAAGAAGCAAAAAAATTTGCAGAAGCTATTATTTCCGCTAAGCAGGACGTGGGCTACTGCACTCAGTGCCAAAATCTCACTGAGTTTGACCTTTGTCCAATTTGTTCGGACAGCCGGCGTGACAGCTCCGTTATATGCGTTGTAGAAACTCCAAAGGACGTTACTGCCTTTGAACGTACTAACGAGTACAATGGTACATATCACGTCTTGCATGGGCTTATATCTCCCATTAACAGCGTTGGACCTGATGACATAAAGCTCAGGGAGCTCCTTGATAGAATAAACAAAAACAACATTACTGAAATTATCATGGCTACTAATCCAACAGTTGAGGGTGAAGCAACGGCTATGTACATCGCACGTCTGCTCAAGCCTATGGGGGTAATGGTGACTCGTCTTGCATTCGGTATCCCTGTTGGGGGTCAGCTTGAATATGCCGATGAAGTTACGCTTTATAAGGCATTGGAAAACAGAAATGAAATGTAAATAAAACAGCAGACATAACGGTCTGCTGTTTTTTCTGTCCTTTTTTTAATGATATTAAAAAAACAGACGAATGTTTATCCGTCTGTCAGTTCAAATTAATTTTACATAATATAATTCCGCAACATAGAAAACCTTGAAATTTATTCCTTTATGTAAACAGCAGTAATTTCTCCGGTAAAGGCTTTGTGATACGGATCTTTATCATAAAAGCTCAGAAAACTCTTGTCAAGAAATCCGTTTTCTTCAAGAGCGTCTGTATAGACCTTTCTGCAAACAAGAACCATTTCAGCCTCTTCAAAAGCAGTTGTACCATCTATAAACATCGGAGTCAGACCTGTTTCCTTAGCCTTGTCGCAGTCACGTCCGGAATGTGACCCGCAGAAGCTCAGTGCACTACGGTAATCCTCACTGAAAAATGAAATCGTAAAGTATTCATTATTCTCCATAAATTCAAAGGTTTTTCTGTTGGGACGGACAAATGCAGTAATTACAGGTTTATTCCATAAAATACCCATCTGCCCCCAGGAAGCAGTCATAGTATTATAGCCGCTCTCATCGCCGCTTGTAACGAGAAACCATTTCTTTCCGATAAGGTTAAACGGATTCATTTTTTCTTCTTTGTAAATATCCTTTTTTACAAAATTCATAAAATCATTCCTTTCGGGTAATATATCAATAACATATTACCACAAAAATGAAAATATTACAAGCAAAAAATAAATAAATTATGCCCTCTTAAGAACAGGTTTGTACTGAAGTCTCAGTTTATCAGTAATCAGTGCAATAAATTCCGAATTGGTAGGTTTGCCCTTGCAGGTATTAACTGTGTATCCGAAGAATGAGTTAAGGGTATCAAGATTGCCTCTGTCCCATGCAATTTCAATTGCGTGTCTAATGGCTCTTTCCACTCTTGAGGAAGTTGTATCAAACTTTTTAGCCACAGTAGGATAAAGCATTTTTGTAACACTTTCAAGCAGTTCGCTGTTGTCAAGTGAAGCTAAAATTGCCTCTCTCAGGTAATGATAGCCCTTGATATGTGCAGGAACTCCAAGCTGATGGATAACTTCAGTAACAATTACCTCCATATCCTGACCGTTGCCGGAACCGCCCTCACCCGGAGCCCCATGCATCATAAGGGAAATTATTCTTTCACCGAGAGAATTGATGTCAAATGGCTTAAGCATAAAATATGCCGCGCCGTTCTGCATTACCTGCCTTTCAATAAACGGATTGTCATAAGAAGATGTAACGATAAATTCCGGTTTTTTACCGCCCAGTGTCTGAACTTTCTTTATCAATTCAATCGCATCAATATGCGGAAGTATTGCGTCAACCACAACGACGTCAGGGCTGTCATTTTTTATAGTCTCAAACAGCACATTTCCGTCCTTTGGTCTTGTTACGGCATACATCCCCATTCCTCTGAGAGTACTGGCACATGCAATGCCGTATTCAACACTGTCATCTCCTATCAAAACCTTGATCTTATTTATCATTTTGTTCTACCTCCTGATTTTTTTCTACTTCAATATATTAACACATGTTTCAGCTTAGTGCAATAGCAATTATTAATTCATTTTATCATTTTTTGGTGATATTTGTAAATAAAGTATAGATAAATCGTTAATTCGTTTACTTTTTCTGACAAATTAAATTTTATGTAAACATTTTAATATGGTTTTTAAGCCATTTCAATTAAATCAACCAGCATTTCCCTTCAGGCATATTTTGTCTTTTTTCAACTATCCGACAGCATTTTCACCCTAATTCATCAGGATTATTTCAATGGAGCAAAACAGCTAATATCCTCCGTTACAATGCCGATACTTAATTTATTACAGCAGGGAAACGCAGAAAACGCCGCTACAATTCTGAAAAAATTATAAATTTACCAGAAAACTTATATATTGCTCCGTAGTCAGGCAGATTGTAAATCCAGCCCGCAGCATACAGAACATTGAAAATACATGAATTAATGGCAATTGTCAAATTTGCCGCAATTTTCATTCTTTAAGTTGCTTTCTTAAAAATTCTTTCCTAATCTGTAATAGGTTCCATTTTATTTTTCATGTTTATCACCAACAATTCATTTTTATTATAATAAAAACGCATAAAAAAAATTTAGTAAAATACCGTCCTCATTTTTCATTAATAAAGTTCTGAAGTTATGCCAATAGTATTATCAGAAAAAATATAAAGGCAAAATGAAAGGACATCAAAACATGAAAAAACTTTTTAAAATTTCATTTGGAATTCTGACGCTGTCTGTCATTAATATCTGTTCAGTTGCCGGATATTATGCTCTTAATCTTCCTGACAGTTATTATGTAGAAAAGGGTAAGCAGCTTGAACTATCAACAGTATTCGACATCTCAGCAAGTCCGGAAACTGAAACTCTGGCGTCTTTTGCCGGAGAAACATATCCGACTACAACAGCAGCTTCACTAAAGCTGTTCGGAATTATTCCCGTAAAGGACGTTGAACTTCATACAGTGGAAACACCAGTTCTTGTTCCAGGCGGCGATCCATTCGGAATAAAGCTTCTTATGGACGGCGTAATGGTTATAGATACTGGTGAAATCAGATCCCAGGACGGCATGATCTCACCTGCCGACGACTGCGGAATTAAAAAAGGTGATATAATCCTTACTATCGACGGTGAAGAAGTTTCTTCCAATTCCGATATACAAAATGCAGTTGCGGATTCCGGCGGTGATTCCATGAAGGTAAAGTTAATCCGTGACGGAGAGGAGATAATGACATCTCTTACTCCTGCTTTTTCTCTCAGTGACAGCTGCTACAAGGCCGGAATGTGGGTCAGGGACAGCACTGCCGGTGTAGGTACCGTTACATTTTACGAGCCTGAGACAGGCAGATTCGGCGGTCTGGGGCATCCTGTATGTGACGCAGACACCGGAGAGATCGTACCCATATCGTCAGGCGAGGCTGTTGACGTAAGAATAAACGGTGTTATTCCAGGAACCAGCGGAGCGCCCGGAGAATTACGAGGAACATTTATTTCAGATAATTCCTCTGGCGTAATTTATTTCAACAATAAATTCGGCGTTTACGGAGAAATGCTTAAAGACATCTCAAGCAGCGGTGCCATTCCCATGGGTCTTAAGCAGGAAGTTAAAACCGGCTTCGCAGAAATATATACTACCATAGACGAAAACGGACCTAAAAAATATGAAATATCTATTGAAAAGATAAATCAGAAAAACACTGATACAAAAAATATGATTATAAGAGTAACCGATGAAGAGCTGTTGTCTAAGACTGGCGGAATCGTTCAGGGAATGAGCGGAAGTCCAATTATCCAGGACGGAAAGCTTATCGGAGCTGTTACCCATGTTTTTGTGAGCGATCCGACAATGGGGTACGCTATTTTCTGTGAAAATATGTATGAATCCGGCATTGCCAATTAACAGTAAAGGGCGTTACCTGCAAAGTAACGCCCCAAAATCGCTGTCTTTAATAAGACTGCAATCAGCTGTTGCTGAATCCGCTTTCTACTAATTCAACAAGAGAATCAACTGCCTGCTGCTCATCTGAACCGTCAGCAATGATTCTGATTGCTGTGCCGCCAACGATTCCCAGAGAAAGGATACCGAGAAGGCTCTTTGCATTAACCCTGCGTTCTTCCTTTTCAATCCAAATTGAAGATTTAAATTCATTTGCTTTCTGAATAAAGAAAGTAGCTGGTCTTGCGTGCAAACCCACCTGATTCTGAACCATTACATCTTTAACAAACATAATAAACTCTCCTATCTTTCATATAAAATGTCACAAATGTAATTATTTTTGTAAACTCTATATTTAATTATACAAGCTATTTTTCACATAGTCAACGATTATTTTACATGAAATATGCCATTTCACAAAAAATTCTACGCTTTAGTTAATGTTGACTTTTTCAATAGCTGCATATTTGTTTATATTAACTAACGTATAATACTGTTAATCAATTCTATTCACTATATACAATTTTCAACATTTTTTTATATCTACTATAAACAAATCATTTCTTATGTTTATTTCTTTCTTTTTCAAACTTTTCATACATATCCGGACGTTTTTCACTGGTAATTTTAAGGCTCTGTTCCAGCCGCCAGTCGGCTATATTTTTATGGTGCCCTGACAGCAGTACCGGAGGAACAGCTTCGCCCTCCCAGATCTCCGGACGAGTATACTGAGGATATTCAAGTAGACCGCTGAAATGGCTTTCGTCCTCATAGCATTCAGCGCTTGACAGTACTCCGCTGCACATTCTTGCTACGGCGTCCGTCAGGACAGCAGCAGGCAGCTCGCCGCCTGTAAGCACGTAGTCTCCGATAGATATTTCCTCATCGACTATCTTATCAATAATACGCTGATCGACCCCTTCATAATGTCCGCACAAAACCAGTAAATTATTCATTTTTGAAAGTTCCATAGCTTTTTTCTGGTTAAAAACGCTGCCTTTTGGGGTCATATATATTGTATGCGGCTTTGTTCCTGTCTGTTCACAAACAGCCTTATAGCAGTTATAAATAGGCTCTGCCTGCATTACCATACCCATTCCGCCGCCGTAAGGTATATCGTCGACTCTTCTGTGCTTATCGCAGGTATAGTCCCTTATCTGATGACAATAAACCTCTATTGCGCCTTTTTTCCTTGCTCTTCCGACTATGCTTTCTGAGAGAATAGCTTCACACATTTCCGGAAAAAGCGTTGCTATGTCAATTCTCATTAAAAAGACCCTCCAGCGGACTTATTACCATAACAGAATTTTCAATATCAATTGATACTATTACATCAGGTATTGCAGGAATAAGGTAACTTTTTCCGTCCTTTTCTATTTCATAGACATCATTGGCGCCTGTCTTATGTACATCAATAATTTTACCGTAAACTCTTCCGTCTGAGGAATCCTTCACCGTCATTCCTAAGATGTCGCTGACAAAATATACCCCCTCTTCAAGCTTAACATCTTCACGTCTGAGATAAATAATATCACTTCTCATATTGTTAGCGGCTTCCGGAGTATCTATTCCTTTAAACTTTATCAGTACAGAATTTTTATGTACTCTTGCATATTCAACAACATAGGGTTTTTTCAGCTTTCCAACATAGATAACATCAAACTGACAAATAAAATCAGGACTATCGCTCCACGGCATTACTTTAACTTCGCCTCTGAGTCCGTGTATATTTACTATTTTACCCGTTTCTATAAACTTACTTTCCATAAGCCTTTAACTCCCTTTATATAACAAAAGGCGGCTCCAGCCGCCTGAAATCAGTCTATTTCAACTGCAACCTTTACGTTGCATCTGGCAGCGCCGGCACGCATTATGGTACGTATAGCCTTAGCGATTCTGCCCTGTTTTCCTATAACTCTGCCCATATCATCAGGGGCTACATTCAAATGAAATACAATAACGCCGTCAGCGTCTGGTGCATCCTCAATGATTTTTATAGCAGACTTGTCCTCGACAAGTTCTTCAACAATTGAAAATAACAATTCCTTCATGAATCTGTTTCCTCCATAAGGCTGCCCACGGCAAGAGTCTTTGCCACTCCTGCCCTGTCAGTACCCCCGTTTATACGGATTAAAGCACGCCGTTATTCTTAAGGATAACCTTTACAGTATCTGTTGGCTGTGCTCCGTCAGCAATCCACTTCTTAGCCTTTTCAGCGTCAACGTTTACAACTGACGGTTCCTTTGTAGGATCATAGTAGCCGATCTCCTCGATAAATCTGCCGTCTCTTGGATATCTTGAGTCAGCAACAACTATACGATAAAAAGGAGCCTTCTTAGCGCCCATTCTTCTGAGTCTTATTTTAACTGCCATTTCTTTCACCTCCGAAAATCAATTCTATCTAATCAATATTATTGATAGCTTGAAATTTAATGTTAAGATACTTTACATAGGCGGCATCTTATCAAGATTCATACCTGCCAGACGTTTCATCATCTTTCGGTTTTTCATTCCCTTGCCGCCGCCAAGCTGCTTCATCATTTTCTGCATTTGTTCAAACTGCTTGAGCAGCCGGTTTATATCTTCGACCTTAGTTCCGCTTCCGGCAGCTATTCGGCGCTTTCTCTGTGGATTAATAATCGACGGCTTTGCACGCTCTGCTTTTGTCATTGAAGTTATCATAGCTTCAAGCCTTACAAACTGCTTATCGTCTACATCTATATCCTTTAATTTATCGCCGACTCCCGGTATCATGGAAATAATGGATTTAAGTGAACCCATTTTCTGAATCTGCCGCATTTGTTCAAGAAGATCGTTCATATCGAACTTATTTTCCTGAAGCTTTTTAGCAAGCTCTTCAGCTTCTTTTTTATTTATTACATCTTCAGCCTTTTCAATAAGCGTCATAACATCGCCCATTCCGAGGATTCTTGACGCCATTCTCTCTGGATGGAACTGCTCAAATTCATCAAGCTTTTCACCGGTTCCAACAAACTTTATAGGCTTACCAGTAACAGAAAGAACAGAGAGCGCTGCTCCTCCCCTTGTATCTGAGTCGAGCTTTGACATCAAAACGCTGTCGATTCCCAGAGCGTCGTCAAAAGCCTTGGCAACATTAACAGCATCCTGACCGGTCATTGCGTCAACAACCAGCATTATTTCACTTGGACCAACTGCTTCTTTAATGTTCTTAAGCTCATCCATAAGCTCAGTATCTATATGAAGACGTCCCGCAGTATCAAGGATTATGATATCATTACCGTAATCCTTAGCGTGGGAAACAGCCTGTTTGGCAATTACTACGGGATTTATCTGTCCCATTTCAAAGACCTTTACATCTGCCTTTTCACCGACCACCTTAAGCTGATTAATAGCAGCCGGACGATATATATCACAAGCCACAAGAAGCGGTCTGTGACCTTCCTTCTTGAAGTATTTAGCAAGCTTTGCGGAATGCGTTGTCTTACCGGAACCCTGAAGTCCGCACATCATAATTATGCAAGGTCCCTTGGAAGGCATATTTATTCTGGAATTGGAATTTCCCATAAGCCCGCAAAGCTCATCTCTTACGATTTTAATAACCTGCTGAGCGGGCGTTAAGCTTTCCAAAACTTCATTGCCCACAGCTTTTTCTGAAACCTTTGCCACAAAATCCTTTACAACCTTATAGCTTACGTCAGCTTCAAGGAGCGCAAGCCTTACCTCACGCATAGCTTCCTTTATATCGGATTCTGTCAGCTTTCCTCTTGATTTAAGTTTTCTGAATACATTATTAAGTTTTTCCGAAAGTCCCTCAAACGCCATAGACACTCTCCTTTCAGTCTTGTCAGAATAAATCCCCTGTTTCGGACGCAAGTTCATTTATTTTATCTATATTTTCTATATTAAATTGTTTTTCATGTTTTATCGATTGTGCATATCTGCTGATCAGACTGCAATTTGCACGGCATTTTATAATTTTTTCTGCAAGACCGAGCTTATTTTCAAAATCCTCAAGCAGCTGTTCACTGCGCTTAATGCTGTCCCTGACTGCCTGTCTGGTAATTCCCGCATTCTGTGATATTTCACCCAGAGAGAGATCGTCCCAGTAATAGAACTCCATAACGTCACGCTGTTTATCTGTCAGCATTCTGCCGTATATTTCAAGCAAGAGGGCAAAGTCAAGATTCTTTGGCACAGTACAGCCTCCAGTCCTGTAAAGGTTATCAGCTTTACACATTATACCTCAATTCTTTATACTTGTCAATAGGAATATTTGCTTTTTCATAAATTTTTACTAGCTGTCCTCCTGCTGCACACAAGCGTATTTACTAAAAGAACATGCTGCAAACCTTTTTATTTTGTATTTTATACCCATTGATTTTTATAAAAAAATCCCATATACTATAATATGTGGTAATTTACGACGGAAAAGGAGAGTTATTTAAATGAATATAAAAGTTGTAAAGTTCGGCGGAAGCAGTCTTGCAGACGCTAATCAGATAAAAAAAGCCGCTGACATCATCAGAAGTGATGAAAGACGCAGATACGTAGTTCCTTCAGCGCCAGGCAAGCGTTTTTCTGACGACATAAAGATAACCGATATGCTTTATAAGTGCAATGCCCTGGCTCAGGAAAACAGAAATATTAACGAAACCTTCAGCGCCATTGCACATAGATATAACAATATTATCGAAGATCTCGGAATTGATCTTTCACTTGAATGCGAACTTGAAACTATAAGAAAAAATATTACGGAAAAAGCCGGCAGTGAATATGCCGCAAGCCGAGGCGAATACCTAAACGGCATTATTATTGCTGCGCTTCTCGGATACGAATTTATCGACGCTGCCTCTGTTATAGTTTTTGACGAGGACGGCACTTTTAACAATGAAAAAACTCAGCCTAAGCTCAGAAAAAGACTTAAAGGTGTAACTCATGCGGTAATTCCGGGCTTCTACGGAGCTGACGAAAAGGGAAATGTAAGAACATTCTCAAGAGGCGGTTCAGACGTAACAGGCTCTATAATCGCAAGCGCTGTAAAGGCTGACGTCTATGAAAACTGGACAGACGTTTCTGGCTTCCTTGTGGCTGATCCGAGAATTGTAGATTCCCCGAAATCCATCAGCGTTATAACATACAAGGAGCTTCGTGAGTTATCCTATATGGGCGCAACTGTTCTGCACGAGGACGCTATTTTCCCTGTAAGAACAGCAGGTATTCCGATAAATATTAAGAATACAAATAAGCCGGAGGACGCCGGAACATTCATAGTTTCTGAAGTTCCTGAAGACGAAAGCAACAAGTATACAATCACTGGTATTGCCGGAAAAAAAGGCTTTGCTGCCATCAATATCGAAAAAGCTATGATGAACAGCGAGCTTGGCTTCTGCCGCAGGGTTCTTGCTGTTCTTGAAGAGTCCGGAATTTCAATTGAACATATGCCGTCCGGTATAGACACACTCTCAGTTATCTTCCCTTACAGCCAGATCGAAGGCAGAGAAGACGAAGTTATTGCAAAGATCAGGAAGGCTGTTGCTCCTGAACATATTGAACTTGAAAGCGGAATTGCTCTCCTTGCAGTTGTAGGACGCGGCATGAGACGTACAAGAGGTACTGCTGCAAGAATGTTTGCATCTATGGCTCATGCAAGAATAAACGTAAAGATGATTGACCAAGGCTCAAGCGAGCTGAATGTAATTATCGGAATAGGTGAATCCGATTTTGATGAAGCAATTCGAAGAATTTATGATATGTTTGTAAATTCTGTTGAAGAATAAATTCTTATGATAATATGAAACGACCCTGTGCCTGATGCACAGGGTCGTTTTTTTCAGCTTTTAACTGTCATTTTCAGCCATGCATTTGCAAGGTCAAGGGCCTCATAGAGACTTTCCTTTTCGCTTGTTTTCTTAATTGCTTCATTTGGCTTCAGCGTAAAGTCCGTGGACATTTGATAAATTTTTATCTTACTCGCTACATCAAGATTATTTATTCTCGTCTTATCAAGAATCTGAAGCATTACAACATAGTCATCTGCCATATTGCCGTAATAAATTACATCTTCGTGTCTTACAAGAGGAAATCCCTTGTATGTAAAAAATCTGTTACTCATTCTTTATCCTCCCTTTCTCAGTTGTCAATAATTTTCATTATATCATAATTCTTTTAAATTTATAGTCGAAATCTGCTCTGATTACCAGTTGACAACAAATTTTTCATCGCTGTCAAACTTTGATAAATTCTCTATAAGCAAATCAACAAATGCTGTTCTACACTTAAATGACGGCGTTCCATTTACACATATAAGGGACTTTTTACCGTCTGCCTTATAAAATTCCACTGTTTGTTTTGTTTCGCCGTTTTGAGTTTCCAGATATACTGTTGCCTGCGGTTCTCCCTGTGGAACTTCTTCAATTGAAAATTCCTCCGCTGATGTTTTCAGCAGGAACGAATAAAAACTCTGGAATCTGTCACGATCACACTTTTGACCGTCCTTTGTCACCTCATAATCGTCTTTTGAACTGCCCTTTCCGGCAAATTTAACTGTCTTGCCTTCAGCTTCAATTTCAAGCTTGCCTATATCCCATACATATGTACCGAATACCATTCTTGAAATAATATCATCGGGCACAACATCGTCCCAGCAAATACTTTCAGCGTCAATTGCGTATATTATATCCTTATCGGTAAACATAGCCGCATAATAGACTCCGTTTTCTGTATCAAGCTTATTGCCAAGCTTAAGTTCATAACTGCTGTTATCACCGCAATCCATTTTTACTGTACAAAACGGCTTGTCAAGTCCTGAGCCCTTAATTTCCGCTTCATCAGGATATGCGGCAATTACAGAGCTTGCTGTAAGTCCGAAAAGACCTGCAACCTCGTCCTGTGATTTTTCAGGGTCAAGATATGCAAATATAGGCGCCGTCATAAAGTGGGTAGCCATAGTACCGCTGGTTGTTCCGTCGTCAGTTGACTTATCGTATTCAATGACAATATCATAATCAAGGTCATTTCTTGCTATTGTCAGTTTATTCATAATCGGTTTCCGGTCATCTGCGGGATTTTCCAAAATAACATTGGAAATATAATCTGTATCATCATTCAGAAAAACACTCAGGTTTGCAGTCGCCGCAGTATAAACTGTATTATCACCCTTGACCATGCAGTATGTTTCACCGCTGACCGGCGATTCATTGCCGATTAATACAGTTTTGCTGTCACTTGCTGACGATACGGTAAAGCTTGCACGAGGCTCTTTCAAGCCATACTTATCAAGATCGGACGCATTCTCCTCAACAGTTGTTTCTGACGAGAGAGCTTTTGCACTGTTTAAAATTGATGAAGTGATATTTTTATTTACGTCAAGCTTTTCAAAGCCCTTGATAGTCATTTCGACAGTACCGTCTTCAGCAGGGCTTCCGACAGGCACAGCCTCATAGCTTCCGTTTTCATTTTCAATGGAGATAAGTGTTACGTCAGCCGCCTCAAAGGCAGTAAGCGGTACATGAATTTCTGATGTCAATTTATCCGAAGCTGAGGAGGAAGCTCCGCCTGAAGAGGAATCCTCTTCAGTAAGCTTCAAAGTAGCATAACCGCCGCCTGCTACGGCAAGAGCCGCAACACAGGCAAGAAGCGCTTTAACATTCTTTTTCATCGATTCCTTCTCCTAATAAATACGATTACTCCGGCAACGCACACACTAAGAGGTATAACAAACATTATAACTCTGTTTATCACACGTGCCTGAGAAGCTTTAATGTCCATATAATCAACAGAAACATTCTTTTCAGCAATTATAATTCCATTTTCCTTACCACACATCTGATTTACAGAATTAATAACAAACTCAGCATTATTATATAAGTCAGATGAAACAATCATACTATCAGTAATTGCACTTCCGCCGATTACAAGAACATTATTAATATGCTGCTGATTATTTTCATCCATGCTTGTTTTGGAGGCAAGCGCCATAACTACATGAGAACCTTTTTCGGCTGAATCAGGATCAAATTCTGTCGGAGCTTCAGTTGAAGCTTCGGTTTCTGCTTCTGTAGTTTCCTGATTTGCATCTGTTCCAAATTCAATAAGGTTTTCATCTTTTTCAGGTGCATCCATCATTGTGATCGGATAAAGGCAAGTGGAATCAGAAGTTTTTAGCAGTGCAGACGTTGTTCGGTCTACATTAGCGTCAAAGAGAAGATTTATAGACCGTGCCCGAGGTGCGACAATCGGAAGTTTAGTATTTGAAAGACTTTCGCTGTATTTTTCATCTGCAATAGAAGCAATTGCAGAAGGCATTTGAAGAGTTTTACCTCCGACTACAATCTGAGCGTTTTGAGTAAGACTTTCGTCTGTTTCATAAACCCAACCATCGCCGATTTCAATTCCCCATACTTCAAGAAATTCATCTATATTCGGGGTACGATACTGATAAACATCGGCAATATAAATCATATCCTTATCAAGACTGCCGCCGTTATAAAGAAAATCTTCAAGCTTCTTTATGCAATCCTCTGATATGTCAGATACGGGTGCAGGAAGCACTACAATATCATAATCCTCTGGATTAAGCTCATCTGAAAATATATCAATCATATTTATTTCATAGCCGTTTTTCTCCATCATTGAATAAAATGATGAAATAGCATAAGTAACATACGGACTATAAATACTGCTGCCGTTATAGCCTGCTATGAACGCAACCTTTTTTGGATTAGCGTCAGTAACGCTCATAACTGCTGAAGTTAGAAGCTGTTCTCCGTTAAATCCTTTAATACTGCTGCTGCCGTATGCTGACTGTTCAAATGTGAAAAGATCATTTATAGACATAACTTTAACTCTGTCCCCAGAGGAAACAACAATATTTCCCTCTTGGATTGTACCGTTATAATTCTGGGAATATTTTGATACAACATCCGGATTTGATGCTATATCATAAAATTCAACAGAAATATGCTCTGAGCTTTGTTTATATCTTTCAAGAATCTCGACTATCATTTTTGCATAAGCCGTACTTGTTTCATAGTCAGCCTTTTTGCCCATTAAAGCAATTTCAACATCCTGATCAATTGTTTTCAGATAATCTGTTGTTTTATCGGAAACTTCATAATACTTTTCCTTTGTAAGGTCAAGCTTGAGGTTCTTTCTGTCGGTCAGGATTCCTGCAATAAGATTTATAACTATTACAAATACTATAAATACTACAGTAATGACAGTAGCAATACTGCCGTACTTAAGCTTCTTTTTATACAGTGAAAACTTATTATTCTTCACTGCGCCTTCTGTTTCTCTGCTCATACTTATCCCTCCTTAGCTCCAGCGTCTTTTTTCAAAAATCCTGATAGTCAGGAAGTTGAAAATAACTGCGGCACTTATATAAAATATTACACTGGAAAGATTAAATAATCCGCAGGTAAATTCATAATACCTTGTGTAGAAGGACAGAGACCTTAATATATTGGATATAAAATCAATATTTATAAAGGAAGCCGCCGCGTCTATCAAATAAAGAAGCATAATTACTATGAACGATCCCACTGCGGACACAACCTGGTTTTCCGTCAGTGAAGACACTAAGATTCCGGCGGCAATAAACGCACTTCCCAGAAGAAGGAGAGCAATATAATTTGCAAAAACAGAGTTCCACTGGACTTCACCGAAGCAGCTTAAAATAAGTCCATAGACAAACACTATACTGATTCCCATTATGTACATTACAACTGTTGCAAAATACTTGCCCAGAACGATTCCGCCCAGACTTACCGGAGCAGTAAGAAGTCCCTGTTCAGTTTTCTGCTTTTTCTCCTCGCTGAAGGATTTCATCGTAAGTATAGGAATAAGAATTACAATTACCATGAACATATTGGAGAACATACCTGACATATCTGTAATTCCGTTGTAAATAGTAGTTCCATAGAAGAAATAACCTGATAATGCATAGAATACAGCAAGAAAAACATAAGCGATACTTGATGTAAAAAATGAACTGATCTCACGTCTGAATATTGCGCCCATTATTCATTTCCTCCATTATTTTTCTTTTCTGACGGTTTAGAAAGTTTTTCCGAGAAGACCTCTCCCATAGTTATCTTAAAGAATATATCTTCAAGAGTAAGCTCCTTGGACTGCATAAGCAGTATCGCCCAGCCGTTTTTCTGAGTTACTGCATTTACTTCACGGCGAAGATCAGTTCCGTCCATAGCTTCCATTTCATATTCAAAGACGCCCGGTTCACGCTCAATTTCAGCTCTGACATATTTAATGCCGTCAATTTTTCTGAGTTCATACATAACCTCGTCCTTGCTGCCTTCAATTCTCACCACAAGACGGTGGTCGTCAGATATTTTCTTTGAAAGATTAAAGGTGGTATCATCTGCGGCAACTCTGCCCTTATCAATAATAATGATTCTGTCGCATACCGCCTGAATTTCCGACAATATATGCGAGGATAAAATAACCGTATGATTTCTTCCCAGATTCTTTATAAGATTTTTTATTTCAATAATTTGATTCGGGTCAAGACCTACAGTAGGCTCATCCAGAATAAGCACAGGGGGATTGCCGATAAGCGCCTGTGCAAGTCCCACACGCTGTTTATAACCCTTTGAAAGATGTTTTATTACTCTGTTCTTCACATCTGTAATTTTGCAGAGATCGCAGATACTTGAAAGATGAGTTTTTCTTGGAAGCTTGCATTTTTTAAGGTCATACATAAAGTTAAGATAAGACTTAACCGTCATATCCATATAAAGGGGCGGCAATTCAGGAAGATAACCTATTTGAGCCTTTGCCTTTATCGGCTCATCAAGTACATCGATTCCGTTTACAAGGATACTTCCCGAAGTCGAAGAAATATATCCGGTGATCATATTCATTGTAGTTGATTTTCCTGCACCGTTTGAACCGAGAAATCCGAGTATTTCCCCGTCATTTACGGTAAAGCTTATATCGTTTACAGCAAGCTTGTCGCCGTAATACTTTGTAAGATTTTTTACCTCTATCATTAAACTGTTACCTCCTTATTTCAGGTAAACTTTTTTTAAAGTAATTATATCAGAATAATGTGAAAATTAAATGAAAGCCTTATGAAAGCTTTTCTATACCTCTGCGGATTCGTGAAAGAGTTTCTTCCTTACCCAGCAAATGACAAAGCTCTACGCCGCCGCCCGGTGTAAACTGTTTGCCGGAAACAGCTGTTCTTACCGGCCACAAAAGCCATCCGTTCTTCACTTCAAGTTTAGCGATAAGGTCAAACAGAGCCTTATGGACAGCTTCCTCTGTCCACACATCAAGGGATTCAAGCACCGGAAGAGCAGCCTTGAGAGCTTCAAGTGAAGTTTCCTCATTAGTCTTCATTTTTTTATGACAGTACATAGCTGTATCGTATTCCGGAAGAGCATCAATAAAATCAATCATTTCAGGAATATCTGTAAAAAGCTCTGTTCTTGACTGGATCATTGCCGCCAGCAAATTCAAGTCTACATCTTCTCTTTTTACTGACTGTTTTATATAAGGAAGCGCTAATTCAAGAAATTTTTCCGGTGAAAGCTTCTTTATATGGGCAGCATTAACAGCCTTAAGCTTAACAGGATCAAAAATAGCAGGAGATTTAGAGATTCCGCTTAGATCAAAGTTTTCTGCAAGCTCATCAAGATTAAAAATTTCTTCCTCGCCCTTTGGAGCCCAGCCAAGCAGAGCGATAAAATTAACTACCGCCTCAGGCAAATATCCCTTTGCAACAATATCTTCAAATGAAGCGTCGCCGTTTCTCTTGGAAAGCTTTGTTGTATGATCTTTCATTACAGGAGCGCAGTGTATATATACCGGAACCTCCCAGCCAAACGCCTCATACAGCAAATTGTATTTAGGAGCAGATGAAAGATACTCGTTTCCTCTTACCACATGAGTGATTCCCATTGTGTGATCATCTACTACATTTGCAAAATTATAAGTAGGCATACCGTCTGTTTTAATTAGAATCTGGTCGTCCAGAGTTGAATTTTCAACGGTAATATCGCCGTAAATTTCATCATGAAAAGTTGTTGTTCCCTCAAGAGGCATTTTCTGTCTTATAACATAGGGGATTCCAGCCGCAAGCTTTTCTTCAACCTCTTCCTTTGAAAGATCACGGCAGTGTCTGTCATACATTGGAGGAATATGTGACGCTTCCTGAATTTTTCTAACCTCGTCGAGTCTGTCCTTGTCACAGAAACAGTAATATGCATTTCCGTTTTCAACAAGCTTCAGTGCATATTCCTTAAACATTCCCATTCTTTCAGACTGAACATACGGACCGTAATCTCCGCCTATATCCGGACCTTCGTCCCATTTAAGACCGGCCTGTCTTAAAGTATTATAAATAACCTCAACTGCACCTTCTACATATCTTTCTCTGTCGGTATCCTCAATTCTGAGAATAAAATCACCGCCGTTTTTCTTAGCGATAAGATATGTGTAAAGAGCCGTTCTGAGATTTCCTATATGCATATATCCCGTTGGACTGGGAGCAAATCTTGTTCTGACTTTTCCTGACATCTTAAATATCAATCCTTTCCTGCCGCCTGACGCACATTTTCCTTAGCTGCATTCATGCGAACGGCTGCAATATCTGCGTCAATCTGTTTTTTCAAATCATCAAGAGATGAAAATTTCATTTCATCTCTTACAAAATATAGTAACGTGACCTTTACTCTTTTTCCGTAAAGATCTCCGCTGTAATCAAGTATATGTGTTTCAGCCAAAGGGGCTGCCCCGTCTGCTACCGTAGGTCTGTATCCGACATTGGTAATTGAGCAGTATTCCACTCCGTCGATTTCAGTGACAGAGCAATAAACTCCCTTTCGGGGTACAAGCTGATTTTCACTGAAGTGCTGATTCACTGTAGGAAAACTTAAAACCGTACTGCCGATTCTGTTTCCCTCTCTGACAACTGAATCTATGAAATATGTGATTCCCCAGCGCTCTCTTAGTTCCGGTATTTTACCCTCAATAAGCATATTTCTTACCGCTTCTGAGGAAATAACCATACCGTCCATTTTCAGCAGTTCAACTATTTTAACTTCAAAACCGTATTTTTCTCCGAATCGCTTAAGCTCGTCTGCTCCGCATTCAGCATTTTTTCCGAATCTGAAATTCTCACCGCATATCACTGCTCCGGCATTTAACCTTTTTACAAGAATCTTTTCGGAAAACTCTTCTCCGCTCATATTCTTTAGCTGTTCTGCATCGGGTGAAAATATATACTCCACCCCCAGAGATTCAAGAATCTCATGCTTTTGCCTGTCGTCATATATATATTCATATCTGCGTCCGTGTTTCATTTCTATTGATTCAACATTAAAAGTAAAAACAACCGGACTTAAATCACTTTTCTTATATTCAAGGGCAGCAGAAATTATTTCTCTGTGCCCGTTATGGACGCCGTCAAAAATCCCCAGAGCAACAGCGCTTTTACTTTTCATAATTTCACCGCTGTCTGTTATATTCGTCATTTGTGTACACCGCCTAATAAAGATTTTTATCGACCCTTAATATTTTTTCTTCAAAATCAGCTTTTGCAGTTCCGATAAAGCCACCGTCACCGTAAACCTTATAAATTTTATCTTCGGTAATGCCCTCAAGCTGATCAAATCGCAGTTTTACTCCATTTTTATAAAGCGCTGTTTTTCTTTTATCCAGTATAATTGAAGGCAGTGACGAAAAAAGCCGTTCAACAGGAATGACAGCCGATTCAAGCTTTTCCTCATCCCGCAGTGCTTCAAGCTGTTCAAGAGTATAGCAGTCGTCTATGGAAAAACCGTTTGAATACGTTCTGACAAGACTTGTCATCACTGCACCGCAGCCTAAAGATACGCCTATATCATGAATAATAGTACGCACATATGTTCCCTTTGAACAGAAAATACTCAGTTTTCCTTGTCCCGTTTTTTCATCAAAAGACAGTATATCTATGGAATAAACAGTAATATCCCTTGCTTCCCTGTCCACTTCAATGCCCTGACGTGCAAGCTCATACAAACGCTTTCCGCCTACAGAAACAGCTGAAAACATAGGCGGAATCTGCTTTATTGCACCAGTCATTTTTTCAACGGCATTTTTAAGCTTCTGAAACGAAACGTCGACCCCGCTTTCAGAAATAATCTTTCCTGTTATATCCTGAGTATCCGTTGTCAACCCCAGTCTGAACCCTGCCGTATATTTTTTATCCCCCACAGGAATAATGCTAATTGCCTTTGCAGCGCTTCCGGCAAAAACCGGCAACACACCTGTTGCCATAGGATCAAGAGTACCGGAATGCCCCAGCTTTTTCATTTTCAGAATGCCCCGAAGCTTTGCGACAACGTCAAAGGACGTAAATCCCGACGGCTTATTAACGCATATTATGCCGTTGCACTGCATTTTTTTATACCTGCCTCGACAGCGTCTACGATTTTCTTTTTAACCTCATCAAGAGTACCGTGCAAAAGACAGCCTGCTGCCTTTACATGACCGCCGCCGCCCAGTGAAGCGCATATTTCTGATACGTTCACATCGTTTGCAGACCTCATGGATATTTTATAACTGTCCTCGTCCTTTTGCTTTATTGTAACGCCTACCTCAACGCCCTCTACCTGAAGGGGTATTCCCGCAAGACCCTCAAGCTCGGATGAGTCAACATTCATTTCATCAAGAATATCGCTTGTAACGCAAATCATGGTACACTGGTCGTTAAGATAGTATTCCATTATATCAGAAACAAATCTTTCGATTTTCATTCTGCCCCTGCTTTTCACATCAAACATATCCCTGTTTATCCGGGCATAGCAGATGTTGCAGCAGCGTTTTAAGTTTGCCACTATCTCATGGCATCTTGCTGTGGTATTTTCATATTTAAAGCAACCTGTATCAGTTGCGATACCTGTATAAATACATCTTGTAATATTGTCTGTCAGCGGCACTTCAAGCATTTCCATAAGCTCATAAATCAACTCGCAGGTAGCGGACGCATCCGGTCTGAGCAAAGTTTTTTCCGCATAACCCGTATTTGAAATATGATGGTCAATGCACAATCCCACCTGACTTCCGTATTCTTCCTTAAGGGCGCCGAGAAGATTAGCGTCGGCTACATCGGTTGATATAATGAAATCCGGTTCAAAATCCTCATCTATATAGCCTTTACGCATAAACCCATATCTTTCCGGAATTTCATCAGGGCAAACTACCTTAGCTTTTTTGCCGAGGTATTTCAAAATATGATATAATGCTGTTCCAGCGCCTATACAGTCTCCGTCCGGACTCTGATGAATCAGAATATATGCACTATTACAATTTTTTATAATCTCCGCCGCTTCAATATAATCTATATTCATATGCTGACCGGTGTTTTTGCACCGGATACACACCCCCTTAATATTTTCAAAGTCCTCTCAGCTTTTCATTTATCTCGGCACTGATTGCAATAGAATCGTCTGCAATGAACTTTAAATCAGGACATTTTCTCATAGGAAGCCTATGAAACAGTTCTCTTTTTATGAATCCTGAAGCGTTTGTCAGTCCCTTGACAGATTCCCTTGCCTTTTCTATTCCCTCAAAGCAGGAAACATATACCTTGCAGTGTGAAAGATCATTTGAAAGATCAACTCTGACAACTGTCAGCAGTTCATTGATCCTGGGATCCTTAAGCTCCCTGAAAATTGCTGTAAGCTCTCTTTTTATATCCTCTGCCATTCTTCCGACTTTAAAACTTGACATAATATTAACCTCCTTCTCAGGACAAAGCCTGCGGGAATATTATTCCCGCATTCCGGGTTTTAATCTCTGTATTCTTCAATTATAAAGCCTTCAAGTATATCTCCTTCTTTTATATCAGCAAATCTTTCAAGACTGATACCGCATTCAAAGCCCTTTGCAACTTCCTTAGCGTCGTCCTTGAAACGCTTTAGAGAATCTATCTTATCTTCTGCAACTACGATACCGTCTCTTACAACTCTGACATCGCAGTTTCTTGTAATCTTACCGTCTATAACATAAGAACCGGCAACAAGACCTACGTTAGAAATCTTATAAACCATTCTTACTTCTGCCTTGCCTACTCCCACTTCTCTGAACTTAGGCGCAAGCATACCCTTCATAGCTGTAGTTATTTCCTCAATAGCGTCATAAATTACTCTGTAAAGCCTTATGTCTACTCCGTCACGCTTAGCGGTATCCTCAGCTACAGGATTAGGTCTTACGTTAAAGCCGACAATAATCGCATTTGAAGCGGATGCAAGCATTACATCGCTTTCAGATACAGCGCCTACTCCGCCGTGAATAACTCTAACTCTTACTTCATCATTTGAAATCTTTTCAAGTGACTGCTTAACAGCTTCAACTGAACCCTGAACGTCAGCCTTTACAATAATCGGGAGTTCCTTGATTTCGCCCTCAGCGATCTGGCTGAAGATATTGTCGAGAGTAACCTTCTGGAATGACTTAAACTGTTCCTGCTTTGCTTCATGCTTTCTCTGTTCAACAAGCTCCTTGGCAAGTCTTTCATCAGAAACAGCATTAAACGAATCGCCTGCGCTCGGAACATCTGCAAGACCGGTAATTTCAACAGGTACTGAAGGACCTGCCTCGTCAAGCCTGCTGCCTCTGTAATCAGTCATAACTCTCACCTTGCCAACTGCTGTTCCGGCAATTATAATATCGCCTGTACGGAGAGTACCGTTCTGTACAAGAAGGGTTGCAACAGGACCTCTGCCCTTATCAAGCTTTGCTTCAATAACAACGCCCTTAGCAAGTCTGTCCGGATTCGCCTTAAGCTCCTTCATCTCAGCAATAAGGAGAACGTCTTCAAGAAGCTCGCTGATACCATCGCCGGTCTTTGCCGAAACAGGAACGCACATAATGTCGCCGCCCCATTCTTCGACTACAAGACCATGTTCAGTAAGCTCCTGCTTTACTCTGTCAATATTTGCGCCTTCCTTATCTATCTTGTTTACTGCTACAATAATAGAAACCTCAGCCGCCTTGGCATGGTTTATGGATTCAATTGTCTGCGGCATGATACCGTCGTCTGCCGCAACAACAAGGATAGCTATATCGGTAACATCAGCGCCTCTTGCCCGCATGGAAGTAAACGCTTCATGACCAGGAGTATCAAGGAAAGTTATCTCCTTGCCGTTTATCTGTACCTGGTATGCGCCTATATGCTGAGTAATACCGCCCGCTTCTGAGGCTGTAACGTTTGCATTTCTGATTCTGTCAAGAAGTGAAGTTTTACCATGGTCAACGTGTCCCATTACAACGACAACAGGGCTTCTTTCCTCTGTATTGTTATCATCATCGCTGTCATCAATAAGACGTTCTTCAATTGTAACGATAACTTCCTTTTCAACCTTTGCGCCAAGCTCGTCGGCAACAAGAGCAGCGGTATCGAAATCAATAACTTCGTTAATTGAAGCCATTACGCCAAGTCCCATAAGCTTTTTAATTACCTGTGTAGCAGTTACCTTCAGACGGGAAGCAAGCTCACTAACTACGATCTCATCCGGAATAAGAACCTTTAGCTGCTGCTTTCTTGCTCTTTCAAGTTCAAGACGGCGCAGCTTTTCTGCTTCAGTTTCTCTCTTGCTTGAAAACTTATTCTTATTTCTCTGAGCAGACTTCTGTGTTATCTTCTGCTTCTTGGAATAGTTATCCTTATGCTTATTTGCCGGCGCGATCTGTTCATATCTTTCGTTATATTTATCAAGATTTACATATGAACCTCTTGTATCAACAGTTCTTCTATTGTCGGAAACTGTCGCTGACGGAACAGCATTAGACATGGATGTACCCAGCTTCTGCTTTTCGCCGTGCTTCTGCGGCTTAGCTGCCTGTTTCTGCTTTTTATTCTGAACCGGCTCGGATTTTGCCTGTACTTGTTCAGCAGTCTTTTTTTCTTCTGCCTTTGGTTCAGGAGCCTTTTGGGCTGCCGAAGGATTGACAGGCTTAGACTTCTTTTCATCTTCATTTCTAACATTCTTTTTATTATCTGTCTTTTTAGAGCTGTCAGTCTTCTTATTCTGCTTTGCTCTGGCAGGCTTTTTAGCCGGTTTTTCTTCCGGAGCTTCTTCAGCCTCAACCGGCTTATCCTTTGACTGAAAATATGCGTCAAAGTTTTCCACCTGATTTTCCTGAGAATAATGTTCAATTATATAGTTCATTTCGCTTTCACTGAGAGATGAACCATTCTTTCTTTTAACACCGTCATAATTTTCCATAAGGGTTATAAGCTCCTGTGCCTGAAGCTTTAAATCCTTTGCCGCATCCGACAGCTTTACTTTTTTCGTCATAGGCGAAACCTCCTATTATTAGTCACTGAGAGTTATTATTAGCTAATCAATTTATATAAACGCAAGCTTACACTTACTGTTACTTCCCGTTTTCCTTGCTGAGTTCAATGAATTTTCGGGCAAATCCGGAATCATTTACCCCCATAACCACTGCTTTTTTTCCGACTGCAAAATGTATTTCTGCTGACTCAATCCCTGTGGGAATCACCGGAACACCTGAGTTTTGGCAGAAAAAATTTATTTCTTTAAGTGTTTTCGGAGAAATATCCGACGCCGTAAGTACACATGAGGCATTTGAGCTTACAACCGCTTCCTTTACAGCGTCAAAGCCTGATACAAGCTTATTTGCTTTCCGGCAGATTGTAACAAGATTAATCATTTTCTGTGATTTCATTTTCCATTTCCTCATAAACATTATCTTCTATTTTGCAGGAAAGTGATTTTTCAAATCTTCTTGCCTTTCTTGCAGTCCTGAAGCATTCGGCTTCCCGGCATATATATGCTCCTCTTCCGGATTTCTTTCCGGTAAAATCTATTGAGACCGATCCGTCGGGAGCCTTTACCACACGGATCATTTCCTTTTTAGGCTTCATTTCTCCGCAACCCAGACACGATCTCATCGGTATTTTCTTAGTTTTCATTTTCTCCCTCCAGAAAAAGCTGATTATTCGGCTTCAGGTTCAAGTCCCTTTATAGGAATCTCAAACTCAGGCTTAATATCTATTTTATATCCTGTTAGCTTTGCAGCCAATTTAGCATTCTGTCCCCTGTTGCCGATAGCAAGTGAAAGCTGATCGTTCGGAACCACAACAGTGCATTCCTTTGATTCGCCCTCTGCAACATCGACCTTAAGTACCTTTGCCGGAGCAAGCGCCTTAGCAATAAATTCCGCAGGATCTTCACTATAATTTATTATATCAATTTTTTCTCCGTTAAGTTCATTAACAACTGCCTGTATTCTGGTTCTCTTAGGACCTATACAAGCGCCCACTGCGTCAACATTCGGATCGGCAGACCAAACTGCAACCTTAGTTCTTGCACCTGCTTCTCTCGAAATAGACTTAATCTCAACGATTCCGTCATATATTTCCGGAACTTCAAGCTCAAAAAGGCGCTTTACAAGGTCTCTATGAGCTCTGGAAATTTTAATAATAGGCTTTTTCGCCTTATTTGCTATTCCTGTAACAAACACTTTTATCTGCTGACCTTCCCTGAAATGCTCGCCAGGAATCTGCTCATTCCTGAATAAATACAGCTCAGTCTTATCATAAACAACAGTAACAGTACCGCTTCCCGGTTCAACCTGAGATACGACTGCTGAAATGCATTCGTTTTCCTTTTCACCGAACTGGTTAAGTATATTTTCACGGCTGATTTCTCTCAGGTCTCCCTTGATAGACTGTTTCGCCGACTGGGCAGCCGCTCTTCCGAACTTAGCTGCGTCAAGGGGATATTCAACTGTTCCGCCAACATAAGCTCTCGGATCAATTGTTCTTGCCTCATCGATATTGATTTCATTGTAATATGTCGGCTGATCGTCAACAACCGTTCTCATAAGATACATATCAAATCTTCTGCTGACAGGGTCAATATTAACTCTTATATACTCTTCACAATCCGGATAAGCCTTTTTTATAGCCTTCAGCAGCGCAGACTTAACCTTTTCCACCAAAACCTCTGTATCAACGCTGTTTTCGCTTCCAAGCAGCGAAAGAGCCTCAAAAAAACCGTTATTCATTTTTTCTGATTCCTCCGTTTACTATAATAATTCATCAAAATCTTCATAAAGCTTTACAAAAGCTATTTCAGCCAAAGGGATTTCAAAGCTTTCACCGCCGTCCTCGTCAGAAGCGGTTACGCTTAACTTTTCCTTATCCCAATTGTCAAGAAGAACAACAAGTTCTTTTTTGCCGTTAAATTCACGAATCATTCGTATTCTGACAACCGTACCAACGCTGGCTTCAAAATGTGATTCCCTGAACAGCTCTCGCTCTATTCCGGCTGAGCCCACTTCAAGCATATACCCCTGCGGTATCGGATCATGTTCATCCAGCAGCTTGCTTACCGGACGGGTCATAGCCTCACAATCGCTTATACTGACACCGTTTTCACTGTCAATAAATATTCTCAGATACCAGAGTGCACCTTCTTTTTCAAATCTTACATCCCAGATAAGCAGTCCCAGCTCATCTGCAACAGGTTTGGCAAGCCCGTAAACCTTTTGTTCCGTGCCGCCGAATTTTTTCATTTTCATAATTTAAGGTAATCTCCCGTTAATAATTACGGCGTTGTCAAACCGCCGTATACATAAGAAAGACCGGAGGATTCCGGTCTTTAGCTTACTTTATACACAATATGTATATTATACCACATTAATCATACAAAATCAAGTGATTTGTAAAAAATATCAAAAATGCATAAAATTATTACTGTGCAGAGTTTTAATTGTACTTTTTGACTGCGTCCTCAACAACAGACTTCCACTCGTCCCTCAGTTCATCCCATGAACCGGGAGCACCCTCATACTCTGAAACAATAGCATCATAAAGGTTATTAATAGCGCCTCTTTTGCTGTAATCATATAACTGCGCGGACATTTCAGAACCCATACCGTAACCGAAATCATAAACAAGTGAAGCTTCTGCCGGATTCGTCATGGCAAGAATCGCATTATACTGTTCCTCGGTAATAAATAATTCATCGCCCCCGGGGCTCTTAGTTTTTTCAAGAGCCTTCTTTTTAGCAGCCTCTGTATACTTATCTTCCATAAGGGCTATTCTTTCGCATTCAAGATACTTAGCGACAGCTTGTCCCTTGTCAGAATTTGCTGCAAGCATTTTTGCATCTATATCTGCGCAGGTATAGTAGTCGTCTGTATTCGGCATTTTCGGATAAGGAACAATAAAAATATCCTCATCCGGATTTTTAGCGTTTGATTCTGCAAGCGCCCACGGTGACATAGCATAAAACAGGACTGAACCATCATCAGGAAAACTTGTATACCATGTGTAGTCGAAAAGGTCCTGCTGATTTATCTCCTCAACAAGAAGCTCTGCCTTTTCAATTTCAGGGCTGGACAGATTGCTTGAAAAGGTTTTGCCGTCAAAGTTTACAAACCCCTGACCTGTTGACTGTACAAGAGGCTTGCTGAATTGTCCGGCACAGCCGTATCTTGTTTCACCGTCTGCATTATCAACAAATTTATTCATCATGTCCGTAAATGCGTCCCAGTCCCATTTTCCGCTTTCATATAGCTTATAAGGATCGTCAAGTTTTTCATCCTTGATCATTTTACGGCTGTATATTAAAAATGAAGGATTGCTTATGCCATAAGGGATCACATAATGCTTTCCGTCATATGCCATTTTATCGGCAAGTCCCTTTACATCGGACCAGAGCTCGTCATTAAGGTCTATGTAATCGTCAAGAGGCTGATACTGTTCCTTGGAAATACCATCTGGAATTACATCGGAAGTAAACGGAACCATATCAACCGGTTCTCCGCTCAATATTTTGTTTGAAAGATCGTCGGAACGTGTTTCCCTGGTTGTTGGAATCCATTCCACCTTTCCGCCGTAAACATCTTCAAACAGCGTAAGCGCCACGGAACGCCCTTGACTGCCGGACGGATTTATGTCATATTCGGACATCCAGTAAATAGTTTCTCCGCTGATATTGCTGCTATCTTCATTTTCGGAAGCTTCTGTTTCAATATTCGCATTGTCTCCGGATTCTGTTTTTCCTTCTGAACCGGACTTCTCCGATTTGCCTTCGCAGGCTGTCATTGAAGCAATCATTGCCACAGCAGCGAATACAGCCGGAATTCTTTTAAATTTCATATAGTTACTCCTTTAAAAGTGAAAATCTGTCAGAAAGGTCTTAATTCTCTTTCTTTCTAATAATTATATATAATATAAATTTAAATGTCAAGAAACATCACTGAAAATTCAGCATAAACACCCCTTGCTAAATTCCTTTAAAAAGTGTATAATGAAATCATTATTTGAATTTAATTGAGGTGGACATAATTAAAAAGGTTGAAATTTTTTCTGACGGAGCGTGCAGCGGTAATCCCGGTCCCGGAGGTTACGGAGTAATACTCAGGTTCGGTGAACATATAAAAGAGCTTTCCGGCGGAGAACACGAAACTACCAATAACAGAATGGAGCTTACCGGAGTTATAAAGGGACTTGACGCACTGAAAGAGCCGTGCGAGGTAACACTAACAACCGACAGCAAATATGTCGTTGACAGCGTCACCAAAGGCTGGGTCTACGGCTGGAAAAGCAAAGGCTGGAAAAAATCAGACGGCAAACCTGCCCTCAACGTAGATTTATGGGAACAGCTTCTTCCCCTTCTTCAGAAACACAAGGTAAACTTTGTATGGGTAAAGGGTCATGCCGGACACCCTGAGAATGAACGCTGCGATAAGCTTGCGGTAATACAGCGTGATTTGAATATGTAAAATTATAAAACAGCATTAAAATTTTTTCTTGCATTTTTTTACAATGTGTGATATAATTAGAGCGATGTTTCCGTAGCTCAGCTGGATAGAGCGACCGCCTCCTAAGCGGTAGGTCGGGTGTTCGAATCACCTCGGGAACACCAGCTTATAAACCGTACCGCTTTTTTGGGTACGGTTTTATTTTTAAATTATTTTTGGAATAACTGATTTTTTTGTTGTAAAACATTAATTTACGTGGTAAAATATAAACAAAGAATTATTGGCAGTTATTTCAATCTTTAATTTATAAGACAAAGGAGACAGCATCATGGTTGAATTTGACAATGAATGGGACGAGCTTCTGAAAGATGAATTTAAAAAAGATTATTATCTGAAACTCAGACAATTTCTTATTCAGGAATATAATACAAGACGAATCTTTCCAGGAATGTACGATATTTTCAACGCTTTGAAATATACATCCTACAGTGATGTGAAAGCGGTTATAATAGGTCAGGACCCTTACCATGGCTTAGGACAGGCTCACGGGCTCTGCTTTTCCGTTAAAAAAGGCGTAACTCCTCCGCCGTCACTTGTAAATATATTTAAGGAAATAAAAAGCGATACAGGAATCGACAATACCGGTAAGCACGGGGAATTGACAAACTGGGCAAAAAGCGGAGTACTTCTTCTGAATAATGTTCTCACTGTCCGTGAGGGAGCAGCCAACAGCCATAAGGGCGCCGGATGGGAAGAATTTACCGACAACATTATAAAGCTGCTCAATGAAAGAGAAAAACCTATGGTATTTCTGCTTTGGGGTGCAAATGCAAGAGCTAAAACAAAGCTTATAGATAATCCCAATCATCTTATTCTTACCTGCGCACATCCGAGTCCGCTTTCTGCATATAACGGTTTTTTCGGATGCAGGCATTTTTCTAAAACTAACGACTTTTTAAGACAAAACGGAATCAGTGAGATCAACTGGAGTATAGATTAATTTAAGGAGAAAAAATGAAAATAAAATCAATGTTTGAACGGGGAACTGTTTTTTCCTTTGAAATTTTCCCCCCCAAAAAAACTTCACCCATAGAAACTGTATACAATACCCTTGAAAAGCTGGGGGATCTTAACCCTGATTTTATCAGTGTAACCTACGGCGCTGCCGGAAGCACAAACAAGGTTTCTACCTGCGAAATTGCTTCAGCTATTAAAAATAAGTACGGCGTTGTTCCGGCTGCACATCTTCCCTGTATAAATTATACTAAGGAAGAAATATTACAGATTCTTGATGAATTTAAAGCCAGCGGAATCGAAAATATTCTTGCGCTCAGAGGGGATATAAATCCTGATATTCCACCGAAAAAGGACTTCAAATATGCAAGCGAGCTTATTGAATTTATAAAAGCCAATGGAGATTTTGATATTGCCGGCGCCTGCTATCCGGAAGGACATATTGAATGTAATAACATAATTGACGACATACACAATTTAAAAAAGAAAGTTGATGCCGGAGCCGAGCACCTTATTTCCCAGCTATTTTTTGATAACAGCTGCTTTTACTCTTTCCTTGAGAAAATACGAATTGCAGGTATAAACGTACCCGTTGAAGCAGGTATTATGCCGGTGGTAAATAAAAACCAGATTGAACGAATGGTTTCCCTCTGCGGTGCAAGCCTGCCTTCAAAATTTACTAAGATGATGCAGAAATACGAACACTCTCCGGAAGCTATAAGGGATGCCGGTATTGCTTACGCTATCGACCAGATCGTTGATCTTGTTTCCAACGGAGTAGACGGTATCCACATTTATACTATGAACAATCCTTATGTGGCAAGACGCATAAGCGAAGCTGTTGAAAGCCTGATAAGATGCAGAAAATAAAACTTGAAAAGCTGAACAGGAACGAAGCCCTAAGATATATGGGACACAGAGGCGAAGTGAGCACCGCTCTTGAGGCTCTAATGGAAAAATGCGAAGCAGAGCTTCTTGAACACATCTCCCCTGCCTTTATATATAAGGTTTTCGATATAGAGGAATCTGACGAGGGGGTTACAGTCTGCGGCACTACTCTTACCCTTAGAGGAAACGATATAAGGGAACATCTTTCCGGATGCAGCAGCGCTGTACTTCTTTGCGCAACAATTAGTCCGGCTGTTGACTCTTTTATAAGAAAAAAAGAGATTACTGATATGTCATCTGCCTTTGCCGCCGACGCTCTTGCAAGTGCGGCTATTGAACAGGTATGCACTATGGCAGACGAAATTATAAAATCTCAGCTGCCGGATAAGTTTTTCACATGGCGTTTTTCTCCTGGATACGGCGACTTCCCCCTTGATACCCAGAGGGATTTCCTGAATGTTATGAACGCTCAGAAAAGAATCGGTCTTTGCCTTGAGGAAAGCAATATACTGACTCCGAGAAAGTCGGTAACTGCTGTTGCCGGAATATCTGACCATCAGGTCGAAAGAAAAAAAAGAGGCTGCGCAAGCTGCAATATGGCTTCAAAATGTAATTTCAGAAAGCGGGGAGAGCATTGTGGATTTTAAATCTTTGCTGAATAATAAATATATACTTCTTGACGGTGCAATGGGTACTATGCTTCAGGAGGCAGGGCTTGAAGCCGGAGGGATCCCTGAACTTCTTAACCTTACTGACCCTGAGCTGATAGAAAGTATTCACAAAAAGTATATTGCCGCCGGTTCAAATATTGTTTATGCAAATACATTCGGGGCAAACAGATACAAGCTTAAAGGAAACAGCGTTGAAGAAGTTATTTCTGCCGGAGTTTCCATAGCAAAAAAAGCCTGCGGCGGAAAGGCTCTAACAGCGCTTGATATAGGTCCTATTGGTCAGCTTCTTGAACCGACAGGAACACTTACCTTTGAAGAAGCATACAGCATTTTTAAGGAACAGATTATTGCCGGCAAGAACGCAGATATTATCGTTTTTGAAACAATGACTGACCTTTACGAGCTGAAAGCGGCTGTTCTTGCTGCCCGTGAAAATTCGCACAAGCCCATACTCTGTACTATGACCTTTGAAGAAAATATGCGTACTTTCACCGGATGCAGTATTTCCTCCATGGCGCTTACTCTTAACGGATTAGGCGTTGACGCAATGGGAATCAACTGTTCTCTGGGTCCGAAACAGCTTGCTCCAGTCTGCGAAGAGCTTATGAAGTGGACAAATGTTCCCGTTATTTTAAAACCGAATGCCGGTCTTCCTGATCCAGTAACAAATAAATATGACGTTCTCCCTGAGGATTTTGCCGAGCAGATGAAAACTGCCGCACTTTACGGAGTAAGTATTTTCGGTGGCTGCTGCGGAACAACTCCGGAATATATAAGTAAACTTAAATCCGTTCTTGAAAAAACTGATATTAAACGTGAAAAAATCACAATTCCAGCGGCTGTATGCTCATCCTCAAATACGGTTATAATAAATCAGCCGAGAATTATCGGTGAACGAATAAATCCTACCGGAAAAAAGCTTTTTAAAGAAGCCCTCAGAAAACATGACATAGGGTATATTCTCAATCAGGCTATTGAACAGACTCACGCAGGCGCTGATATTCTTGACGTTAATGTTGGATTGCCGGAAATTGATGAAAAAGAAATGATGGTTTCGGCTGTCAAGGCAATTCAGGGAATTACCGACGCACCCCTCCAGATAGATTCAACTATACCGGAAGTTCTTGAAGCCGCATTGAGAATTTACAACGGCAAACCAATTGTAAACTCAGTTAACGGTGAAGAAAAATCTCTTGAAACTGTACTGCCGCTTGTAAAAAAATACGGAGCTTCTGTCGTAGGACTTACACTGGATCAAAACGGTATTCCGCCAAAGGCTGAGGATAGATTCAAGATAGCTGAAAAAATACTCAGTCGTGCACTTGAATACGGTATTCCAAAGGAAGACGTTTATATTGACTGTCTTACTCTTACGGCGTCGGCTGAACAGGAAGCCGTTATGGAAACCTTAAAGGCTCTTAAACGTGTAAAGGACGAACTTGGACTAAAAACTGTTCTCGGCGTATCAAATATTTCATTTGGTCTGCCAAACAGAGCCATGATAAATCAGAACTTCCTGACAATGGCTATGGCATACGGACTTGATCTGCCTATAATTAATCCTAATATTGACGCCATGACCGGCGCTGTAAGAACTTTTAAGCTTCTTACCAATATCGATAAAAATTCCACTGAATTTATTGCAGCGTATAATGACGCAGTTCCTCAGAAACCTGTTACCGAAAAAAAATCCGGCACTGTTTCACTTTCCTATGCCATTGAAAACGGTCTGAAAGAGGACAGCGCAGCTGCTACTGCCCAAATGCTGAAAAATCACGCTCCTATGGAAATTATAAACGATATTCTTATTCCGGCGCTTGATAAGGCAGGCGCAAATTTTGAAAAGGGCACCATTTTTCTGCCTCAGCTTATACTGACAGCCGGAGCGGCTCAATCCGCTTTTGCAGTAATCAGGGAAAAAATGACAAGCGAAAATGCTGAACCGGTAAGCAAGGGTAAAATTGTACTGGCTACAGTTAAAGGCGATATTCATGACATCGGAAAAAATATTGTCAAGGTACTTCTTGAAAACTATGGATACACTGTAATTGATTTAGGCAAAGACGTGCCGTGCGAGTCGGTGGTTAAAGCGGCTATTGAACATAAGGTGAAGCTTGTTGGACTATCTGCACTTATGACTACTACTCTTAAATCAATGGAAGAAACCATTTTACTTCTCAGGCAGAATAATGTTGACTGTAAGGTTGTGGTCGGCGGCGCCGTTCTTACTCAGGAATATGCTGACCAAATAGGCGCTGATTTTTATGCTAAAGACGCAATGGAAACCGTCAATATCGCTAAACAAATAGTCGGATAAGCAAATGCAAATATTTAAGGACGTCAATTAACTGACGTCCTTTTAATTTTATATTTAGATTATACTCGGCTGAAAAACCTCTGATATGCCTCAAATGTCTGCTGAGGACGTATTTCTCTGTATCCGGTAACGTCACTTGGCATAGACAGGTTTGGTGCGTCTATCATAGCAGTCATTGGCTCAGGACAGAAATATCCGTTAAAGCCTCTGTCATTCCAGATGATCCAGAACTTGTATTCATCGGATACCTCATAACAGATTTTTTTGCCGCTTTCTGTATCCTCGGCAATAACGCCGTGAAAATCCTGACCGTCAAGCTTTAGACAGTCAGCAGTATACATTTCATTATCCACAACCTGTAATACCGGTTTTCTTCCCCCGTTAATATACTCACTGTCTGTTTCACTAAGGTCAAGCAGCTTTTCTGTTGGCAGACAGCGTTCATTAAGCTCACATCTTTTTATTACCGGTACATAAAGTCTGATATTTTCTTCCTTTCCGCCCTCTGCAAACGGAGAATTTATTGTTGTATGTGTCGCAATGGAAATCGGCATCATCTTATCTGAAAGATTTGTAAGCTGAATTTTATGCTCAAGACCGCATTCTGACAAAGTAAAAGTATATTCAGCAATAAATCTTATAGGCATATACTCAAAAAACTCATCATTTTCATCATATGTATACTTTGTCTTTACAACTGCACAATTATCGTCTGCATAATGTTCAGTTACAGTGTGCACTCTTTTATGAAGAAATCCGTGAATATGATTGTTATAAGGCGCCTTTTCATTCACGGGAAGCTGATAAACAGCGTCTGAAGTTTTAAGAACTCCATCTGAAAATCTGTTTGGCAGATAAAGAGTGGGCAGTCCCCAAACTTCTGCTGACTGCTTTATATTTTCCGCCGGATTATCCGCCTTGAAGCGGAAAAACTCAATTCCGTTTTTGTCATCATGCAGTCTGATTACATTGGAACCTATTTCATGGGCTAATATTGCAGTGTATCCCCCTGCTGAAAACTCAACCACCGGCATGCCGTTAAATTCAGTAAGCTTAGTATAATTACTCATAAAGTTCCTCCTCAAAATTTCTCATTTGTTATATATTAACACAATTTTGTATTTTTGTCCATGCATTTTATTCACTTTCTATTTCTGCATATAAAATTTCCGGCGGATTAAATAATCTGTATTTGCCAATTCCGGCAGAAACCACAAGTTTTTTTCCATTTGTTTCATATACTCCCAAAGATTTTTCGGGAAAAAACTTTCTTTCAGGTGATAAAAGTCCCCCTATAAACGGAAGTCTTACTGCTCCTCCATGAACGTGTCCGGAAAAAGTAAGCTCTGCTCCCCAATGAGCATAAGCGTCAGAAAAAAATGGATTATGTGCAAGCAAAATGGTAAATCCGCTTTTTTCGCCTAAGTCATTTCGGATTTCTCTTTCAGAATAATAATGCAGTCCGGAGTACTTTCCGTCCTTGTTTTTATAGCATGAAAGCTTCAGGCTTGCTCCGGTTATATTTATGGTTTTACCGTTTTTCTTGTAAACAGCAGTTTCATTGTCAAGCAAAACCGCTCCTGATTGATTTATCATTTTCATGTAATCTTCCATTTGCTTATCGGTAAAGTCAAGCTCGTGATTTCCAAGACAGCAATAAACCGGACAAATACTACTAAGCTTTTTCATCAGAACTCCCGTATATTCAAAATCTTGAACAGACCTTGATACAAGATCACCGGTAATCAGAATAATATCCGGTTCAAGGGATTTTATACGCAGCACCAGTCTTGCCCACCCGTTCTTATAGGTTCTCTTGTGAATATCGGATACCTGAACTATTTTCAAGGGAGCAATTCCTGACGGACATTTTGTTTTTATTTTATATTTCCTCACTATCAGCATTCTATTTTCGATAAAAAAGTATATCAGCAAAATAACAAGAAAATACATAATAAGAAATAATACCCTCATAAACACCTCAAATACAAAAAGGGCGGATACACCGCCCCTTAACGCATCAGACTTCTGCTATAACCTCAACTTCAACCAAAACTCCCTTTGGAAGATCCCTTACAGCAACACAGCTTCTTGCAGGATTTGATGTAAAATATTCACCGTAAATCTTATTAAATGCTGCAAAATCTGCAATATCCGCAAGAAAACAGGTAGTTTTTACTGCCTTGTCAAATGAAGAACCTGCCGCTTCAAGAACAGCTCCAAGGTTTTTCATAACCTGAAGAGTCTGACCTTCTACATCGGACGCTTCAACTTCACCGCTTGCAGGATTAATTGCGATCTGACCTGATGTATATAGCATATTTCCAGAAACAACCGCCTGTGAATATGGTCCGATAGCTTCAGGTGCTTTGTCTGTATGAATTTTCTGTGACATTGCAATTACCTCCTTGTTTTTACTCAACAATTGAAAAGCCTGCGTCTGCAAGTGCTTTTCTAATAGAAATTTTATGTTCAAAATTTCTGGTTTCAAGAACAATTCTCAAATAACAGCCAATGATATCAGAGTTTTCACTTGCTCTTTCATGATGAATCGCTACAACATTTCCGCCCAGATCAGCTATTATCCTTGAAACGTCACGAAGCTGACCAGGCTTATCCATAAGCTCTATATTTATAGAATCTGAACGGCCTGATTTAAGCAGACCTCTCTTTATAACCCTGGAAAGAATTGTTACATCGATATTTCCTCCGGAAACAAGGCAAACTACCTTTTTTCCCTTAACAGGCACTTTTCCGAACATTACGGCTGCTACCGATACAGCCCCTGCCCCTTCGGAAATAAGCTTATGCTGTTCAATTAAAGCAAGGATCGCAGAAGAAATTTCATCGTCGGTTACAGTTACTATTTCATCTACATATTCACGGCAGCATTCAAACGTATGCTCTCCTGGTTCCTTTACCTTTATACCGTCAGCAATGGTGGAAACTGAATCAAGGCACTGTATCTCTCCCTTTTCAAGAGATACCGCCATGCTCGGTGCGCCGCTTGCCTGGACGCCGTAAACCTTTACCGAAGGATTCAGATGCTTTACTGCAAAAGCTACACCTGAAATAAGTCCGCCGCCGCCTACCGGAACAACAATTGCGTCTACATCGGCAAGCTGTTCAAGAATTTCCAGTCCGATAGTTCCCTGTCCTGCAATAACATTTTCATCATCAAACGGATGAATAAAGGTATAACCCTTTTCATCTCTCAGTTCGATAGCCTTATTGTATGCGTCATCATAAACGCCTTCCACAAGACACACGTCGGCTCCGTAGCCTTTTGTAGCCTCAACCTTGGAGATAGGTGCTCCGTCCGGAAGACAGATAAGAGACTTGATTCCGTTCTTTGCTGCGGCCAACGCAACGCCCTGGGCATGATTTCCGGCGGAACAAGCTATAACGCCTCTTGCCTTTTCATCATCACTGAGCTGTGAAATTTTATAATAAGCGCCTCTAACCTTAAAAGATCCGGTAATCTGAAGATTTTCGGTTTTCAGATAAACCTCGCATTCAGAATTGATTTTCGGCGCATAGATAAGATCTGTTTGTCTGATTACGTCCTTTAAAACGTAACTTGCATGATAAACTTTATCAAGGGTAAGCATTTTGAAATACACTCTTTCAATTATATTTTGTACCGAAGACAGAAAAAATATTTCTGCTGTACCACTCCGGAACAATATTTTCGTATCTGACAATACGTTTCCTTTATAACGGAGGAAATAACCCGGACAAGCTTACTGTTTATCTTTCAGCCTGCCTGCTCAGGGAGGATATATTGCGGACGGATTTTGTCCGGCTCTCACCATTCACCGAATCTCTGTGCTGTCCTTTATCCGCAAACGTTCCCGTCAATGCATTTGTACTAAAATTATCACGGCAAATTATGAATTTGTCATTTCTCTGATTTTAACTTATTCTAAAGATTTTCCTTACGGCTGGCTATCATCCTGTCAATAAACTGTTTAGCGGCTCTGGGTGATCTGCCTCCGCTTTTTCTTATTGCAAATCTTTCCGCTTCAAGCTCCAGTTCCTGCATAGGTATGTCAAGCCCATTCTGTGCAGCAAGACCTTTGACTATCTCAAGATAATTATTCTTATCGGGGCGTGAGAATGTTACATTTACGCCGAAGCGTTCTGAAAGTGAAATAAGCTCCTGAACCGTATCGTTTCTATGAATATCGTCACCGTCCCTGTCTGAAAAGGATTCCTTTACCAAATGACGTCTGTTGCTTGTAGCATATATTGCAATATTATCTGCCCTTGCTGACACTGAGCCTTCCAATATCGCTTTTAGAGCGCCGAAATTATCATCGTCTGCCGCAAAGGACAAATCATCAATAAACAGAATGAATTTAAGGGGATTTCTGCTAAGATTATCAATTATAACAGGAATATCCCTCAGCTGATCCTTGCGTATCTCAATGATCCTGAGTCCTCTGTCACGGTATTCATTGGCAATAGCCTTAACTGAAGAGGATTTACCGGTGCCTGCATCTCCGCTCAGCAGTACATTTGACGCAGGCTTATTGTTTATCAGCGCAACAGTATTATCAATTACCATTTGTCTTTGTTTTTCATATCCTATTAGCTGTGACAGCTTGATTTCATCAGGATACTTAACCGGAACAACATTGCCGTCCTTAACTATGAACATATAGTATTTTGCATAAATACCGTATCCGTACCTGCCGATATTCTCAACACGCTCCATATACTCCTTTTTAAAGTCATATGAAGTATTGTCCCATTCAGGAAGGAAACCGTCATATTTTATATTTACCCTTACTTGTTCAGAAGTCAGTTCAGCTAAAAGCTGAAGCGACTCCAGTTCATTCATAAGACATTTTTCCATCTTTTCGCTTATTTCCTGCTTATGAGAAGACCTTATCATATATATATTTTCATCTTCAAGGATCAGCGTAAGAATATACGAGCTGAGATTGTTATTATGACGGTAAAGGTCTGATACAAAATCAGAGTAAGCATGTATCTGGGACAGTGTATCATCACTGCCGCAGCATACAGCGTCAAGAAGCTTTTCAAGGCTCTTCATTGTCCGGCACTTCATAATATCCCTGAAAATAACCAGTGAGCCAAGACGGAAATCAAGCTCCTTTAATTTATCATTCATGCGAAAACGCCTCCAATCAGCGCTTTATTTTATCAGAGCAGTTCAAGAATCTTTTCTGTTACTTCAGTTGTAGAAAGCGGCTTTGCATCGGTGCTTCCGATAAGGTCTGCTGTTCTGAAGCCAGCTTCAAGGAAGCTGTCAACCGCAGTTTCAATTGCATCTGCTTCCTTGTCAAGGTCAAATGAATACCTAAGCATCATTGCGGCAGAAAGAATAGTAGCTATTGGATTAGCCTTATTCTGTCCTGCTATATCAGGAGCCGAGCCGTGGATAGGTTCATACATACCTCTTTTGGAAGAGCCTAATGAAGCAGACGGAAGCATACCGATAGATCCTGTAATCTGGGACGCTTCATCAGAAAGTATATCGCCGAACATATTTGAAGTTACAACAACGTCAAACTGTCCCGGATTCTTGACAAGCTGCATTGCCGCATTGTCAACCAGCATATCTGTACAGTCTACGTCAGGATATTCCTTAGCAATTTCATGTACAGTTGCTCTCCAGAGGCGTGAGCTTTCAAGAACATTCGCCTTGTCTATACTGATAACATTTTTTCTGCGCTTTCTTGCTGTTTCAAAGGCTACTCTTGCGATACGCTCAATTTCCATTTTGCTGTAACATTCTGTATCGTATGCTTCTTCGCCGTATTTTCCTTCTCTTCTTCCTCTTTCGCCGAAATAAATGCCGCCGGTAAGTTCTCTTACCATCATAAGGTCAAATCCCCCTGCTGCGATATCAGGCCGCAGCGGACACTCGTCCTTAAGCGCCTTGTATAGCTTGGCTGGTCTTAAATTTGTAAAAAGCTCAAGAGCCGCACGTATTCCAAGCAGCGCCTTTTCCGGACGGCAGTCACCAGGAAGGTTATCCCACTTAGGACCGCCGACAGCTCCTAATAAAACACTGTCGCTTTCAAGGCAGCCCTTAACGGTTTCTTCCGGAAGAGGCTTGCCTGTTGCGTCAATGGCGCTTCCGCCTATGAGATACGGTGTGAAGCTGAATTTGTGTCCGAACTTTTCTCCGATTTTTTCAAGTACAGCCACGGCGCTGTCAACTATCTCAGGACCGATACCGTCGCCTCTGAGTAAAGCTATATTAAATTCCATTATCTTCTCCTTACTTAAAGCTTCCGTTTTTTATGGATTCAACAAGACCGCCGTTAGTTATAATTGACTGAATAAATTCAGGGAACGGCTCTGTTTTATACTGCTTTCCGGTAGTCTTATTTGTCAGAATGCCTTTATTAAGATCAGCTTCTACAATATTTCCCTCTTCAATTGCCTCAGCCGCTTCAGGACATTCAAGAATCGCAAGTCCGATATTAATGGAATTTCTATAAAAAATTCTTGCAAAGCTTTTAGCGATTACAAGGGAAATTCCGCTTTCCTTTATCGCAATAGGAGCGTGCTCACGGGAAGATCCGCAGCCGAAATTGAATCCGGCAACCATTATGTCGCCTTTCTGAACTCTTTCGGCAAAAGTTTGGTCAAGATCCTCCATACAGTGAGAAGCAAGCTCTTTTTTATCGCTTGTATTAAGATACCTTGCTGGAATAATTACATCAGTGTCAACATTATCCCCGTACTTGATAACTTTTCCTTCAAATACCATTTCACATTACCTCCTTAGGCTCTGCAATTTTTCCGGCAACAGCGCTTGCAGCGGCAACGGCAGGACTTGCAAGATATATTTCAGATTCAATATGTCCCATTCTTCCTACAAAGTTACGGTTTGTAGTTGCAACCGCTCTTTCTCCCTCTGCAAGAATACCCATATGGCCTCCAAGGCATGGACCGCAGGTAGGAGTTGAGACTACTGCTCCGCTTTCAATGAAGATTTTAAGCAGTCCCTCTTCCATTGCTTCAAGATAAATTTTCTGTGTGGCAGGAATCACAATAACTCTTACATTTTCAGCAACCTTTTTGCCTTTCATTATCTCTGCTGCGGCTCTGAGATCCTCAAGACGTCCGTTCGTACATGAACCGATAACAACCTGGTCAATCTTTATATCGCCGATTTCATCAACTGTATGAGTATTCTCAGGAAGATGAGGAAATGATACAGTAGGCTTAATTTCACTCAGGTCAATAACATAAGTTTCATCGTATTCAGCGTCTTCGTCAGCCTTATATACAACCGGTTCTCTGTCGCTGTGAGTCTTTACATATTCTATAGTTTTTTCATCAACCTCGAAAATTCCGTTCTTTGCTCCGGCTTCAATCGCCATGTTAGCCATACAAAGTCTGTCGCTTACAGAAAGTGAGGAAACGCCCTCTCCGGTAAATTCCATTGAACGGTAAAGCGCTCCGTCAACGCCTATCATACCAATAATATGAAGAATTACGTCCTTGCCGGAAACGTATTTATTAAGTTCTCCCTTAAGCTCAAACTTAATTGCAGAAGGTACCTTAAACCACGCTTTGCCTGTTGCCATTCCGCAAGCCATATCTGTTGAGCCTACGCCTGTTGAAAATGCTCCAAGTGCACCGTATGTGCAGGTATGTGAATCTGCACCGATTACAGCGTCGCCTGAAACTACAAGACCTTTTTCCGGCAGAAGTGCGTGTTCAATTCCCATTTCTCCAACGTCATAGAAATTGGTAATTTCCTTTTCACCGCAGAAATCACGGCACATCTTGCACTGCTGCGCCGCTTTTATATCCTTGTTCGGCGCAAAATGGTCCATAACCATAGTAACCTTGTCTTTATCAAAAACACCGTCTGCTCCCAGCTTATTAAACTCCTTAATAGCAACCGGTGATGTTATATCATTTCCGAGAACAAGATCCAGGTTAACTAAAATCAGCTGTCCAGCCTCAACCTTGTCAAGACCGGCATGTGCCGCAAGAATTTTCTGAGTCATAGTCATACCCATTTTTATCAGCCCTCTTTCGTTAAAATTTATTTATTATTGCTCCCTTATCGGCAGAAGAAACCATCTGTGAATATCTCTTGAGGTATCCTGAAATGTTCTCTTTCTTCAGAAGCTTAGTATTCTTCTTTCTTTCCTCAAGTTCTTCGTCTGAAATCTCAAGGGTAATGGAATAATTTGGAATATCAATAGAAATAATATCGCCGTCCTGTACATATGCTATTGTTCCGCCGTTAACAGCTTCAGGAGAAACGTGACCGATTGCTGCGCCTCTTGTAGCGCCGCTGAAACGTCCGTCTGTAATAAGAGCTACGTCCTTGTCAAGTCCCATTCCGGCAATTGCCGAGGTAGGCGAAAGCATTTCTCTCATACCGGGACCGCCGGCAGGTCCTTCATAGCGGATAACAACAACATCTCCCGCCTTGATTCCGCCGCCTTTGATTACTTCGATTGCCTCTTCCTCGCTGTTGAATACCCTTGCCGGTCCCTTGTGAGTCAGCATTTCAGGGGCAACTGCGCTTCTCTTTACAACGCATCTGTCGGGGGCAAGATTACCCTTTAGAACTGCGATACCGCCTGTTTCGCTGTATGGGCTTTCTATAGGTCTTATAATATCATGATTCTTATTTACAACTCCGCAGATATTCTCACCGAGAGTCTGACCTGTTACAGTCATAACATCAGTATGGATAAGATTCTTCTTGGAAAGTTCATTTAAAACGGCATATACGCCGCCTGCCTCATTTAGATCCTCCATATATGCGTGTCCTGCCGGAGCAAGGTGACAGAGGTTAGGGGTTCTTGCACTTATCTCATTAGCCATATCAAGATTTATGCTGATTCCGCATTCGTTGGCGATTGCAGGAAGATGAAGCATACTGTTTGTTGAACATCCCAGAGCCATATCCGCAGTAAGAGCGTTTTCAAATGCCTTTTCCGTCATTATATCACGAGGACGGATATTTTTTCTGTAAAGCTCCATTACTGCCATTCCGGCTTTTTTTGCAAGTCTTATTCTTTCAGAATAAACTGCCGGTATTGTTCCGTTTCCTCTCAGTCCCATTCCAAGAACCTCAGTAAGGCAGTTCATTGAGTTTGCAGTATACATACCTGAGCATGAACCGCAGGTAGGACAAGCATTATTTTCAAATTCCTCTACGTCCTCCGCAGACATTTTGCCTGCTGAATATGAACCGACAGCTTCAAACATACTTGAAAGACTTGTTTTATTTCCCTTAACATGACCTGCAAGCATTGGTCCGCCGCTTACAAATACAGTCGGAACATTTACTCTTGCAGCTGCCATAAGCAGTCCGGGAACATTCTTATCGCAATTAGGAATCATTACAAGTGCGTCAAAATGATGAGCAAGCGCCATGCATTCTGTTGAGTCGGCAATAAGATCTCTTGTTACGAGAGAATACTTCATTCCGGTATGTCCCATTGCAATACCGTCGCATACTGCTATTGCCGGAAATACGACCGGAGTTCCTCCTGCCATTGCAACGCCCATTTTAACGGCGTCAACAATCTTATCTATATTCATATGACCCGGAACAATTTCGTTGTATGAAGATACAATTCCTACAAGGGGTCTTTGCATTTCCTCATGAGTCATACCCAATGCGTTAAAAAGTGAACGCTGCGGCGCTTTGTCTACGCCGTCACAAAAAAAGTTACAATCCAACTCATTTCACCTCGTTAATATATATTAAACAAATTTATTACGCAGTTTTTACTGCACATAACACCATGCTGTAATAAAGAACATAAACAGCGTTAATCCCCTGCTGATCCCTATAATATTCATTAAAAATGCAAACTGCTTTCCCGACTTTGTAAATCAGGAAAGCAGCAATATACATACAGTCCGATTACTTTTTACAATCGGAGATTATTATTTAATTGAATTTGAAAATCTTTATCAGTTGTTGATAAACTTATCTTCTTCGTTATTCCAGCTGTAAAGCTTACGGATTTCTTCGCCCACCTTCTCTGATGAATGCTCTGAAGCAAGCTTTCTCATAGCTCTGAAATGAGCCTGACCGCCGGCTTCTGACATATCAAGAAGGAATTCCTTAGCAAATGAGCCGTCCTGGATATTCTTGAGGATCTGTCTCATTGCCTTCTTTGTATCCTCAGTAACAACCTTAGGACCTGTTATATAATCGCCGTATTCAGCTGTATTTGAAATGGAGTATCTCATTCCTGCAAAACCGCTCTGATAAATAAGGTCAACTATGAGCTTCATCTCGTGGATACATTCAAAGTAAGCGTTTCTTGGATCATAACCTGCTTCAACAAGTGTTTCAAAACCAGCCTGCATAAGTGCACATACACCGCCGCAGAGAACAGCCTGTTCACCGAAAAGGTCAGTTTCTGTTTCTGTTCTGAATGTTGTTTCAAGAACGCCTGCTCTTGCGCCGCCGATAGCAAGACCGTAAGCCAGTGCCATATCCTTTGCCTTTCCTGTTGCGTCCTGAGCAACTGCAACGAGACAAGGAACACCCTTACCTGCCTGATATTCACTTCTTACTGTATGACCAGGTCCCTTAGGAGCGATCATTGTAACGTCTACGTCAGCCGGAGGAACGATCTGACCGAAGTGAATTGCAAAGCCGTGTGCAAACATAAGCATATTACCCGGCTGAAGATTCGGTGCAATATCATTCTTATACATTGCAGCCTGCTTTTCATCGTTGATGAGGATCATGATGATGTCTGCCTGCTTTGCTGCTTCTGCTGCTGTAAATACTTCAAATCCCTGCTTTACAGCCTTATCCCAGGATTTGCTACCTTCGTAAAGACCTATAATAACTCTTGCATTATCGCCGAGTGATTCCTTTGCATTAAGAGCGTGTGCATGACCCTGGCTGCCGTAACCGATAACAGCTATTGTCTTGCCGTCGAGAAGAGATAAATCACAATCTTCCTGATAATAGACTTTTGCAGTATTTTCCATTATAAAAACTCCTTTTTATATTAAATAATTTTATATGGGCGCTCTTTGTCTGATATTATTCGTTTCTCAGACAGCGGCTGCCTCTTTCAAGAGCTACAAGACCTGTACGGCATATCTCCATTATACCAAACGGCTTTACAAGCTCAATAAAAGCGTTTATTTTTGAACTTTCTCCGGTAATTTCAATACAGAGAGCGTCGGGTGAGTAATCTACGATCTTTGAACGGAAAACATCAACCGCTGACATAATATCCTGACGTGTCTGTGAATCATTCTTGATTTTTATGAGAAGCAGTTCACGTGTTACAGTTTCATCATGTTCCATTATCTGAACCTGCTTTACATCATGAAGTCTGCCAAGCTGTTTCATAATCTGGGTTTTTGAATATTCGTCACCCATCATGGAAACTGTTATTCTTGAAAATTCGGGAGATTCAGTTTCCCCCACTGTCAGCGTATCAATATTAAAGCCTCTTCTTGTAAACATACTTGAAACTCTTGTCAGCACGCCGAATTTATTTGAAACAAGTATACTGAAAACGTATTTTTCCATCAGATTTCACCTCCGTGAATTTCTGTTATAATATCATCTATTGAGCCGCCGGGAGGGAGCATCGGAAGAACAAATTCATCGCAGTCAACCAGACATTCAATAACGATTGGTCCGTTATTTTCAGCGAATGCGTTCTTTGCGGCTTCTTCAAGCTCTGAAACTGTCTGTACACGAACGCCCTTAGCGCCGAATGCTTCTGCAAGCTTTATAAAATCAGTTTTTCTGTCGAGGGTAGTATTTGAATAATGCTTGTCAAAGAAAAGCGTCTGCCACTGTCTTACCATTCCAAGAACACCATTATTCATAATAACAATTATCATAGGAACATCGTTGGAAACAGCAGTTGCAAGCTCGTTAAGATTCATTCCGAAACTGCCGTCGCCTGTAACCAGTACCGTTTTCTTTCCTGTTGCTGTATAAGCGCCGATTGCCGCGCCCATACCAAAGCCCATTGTACCGAGTCCGCCGCTTGAAATAAATGTTCTCGGAATTTCAAAAGGATATCTCTGAGCTGTCCACATCTGGTGCTGACCTACATCGGTAGCAATTATTGTTTCATTATCTGCAAATTCACTGATAACGTCAACTATCTTAAACGGATTAAGTCTTTCAGCTGCGCTTATACCAGAATGGCTGCATGGACTTGTACATAGAGTGCAGTCCTTGCCCTCAGCCGGATTCATACAGCTTTCTACCTGCTGTTTTTCTGTTTCCTTAAGCTTTTCAATTTCAGCTGACCATTCAGGATGCTTCTGAGGAGCAACCTTTTCTATAATTCTGGAAAGTGTTTCCTTAACGTCGCCGTTGATTCCAAGCTGGCTTGTGATATTCTTATCAATTTCAGCGGCTTCAACATCAATATGTATAATCTTGCAGTTTCTTACATAAACTGCTTTATTGCCTGTTGCTCTGTCGCTGAATCTTGCGCCTACTGCAATAACCAAATCAGCTTCAGCCTGAGCCATTGAAGATGCGTAATGTCCGTGCATTCCCTGCATTCCAAGGTATCTCGGATTTGATACCGGTATAGCGGATACGCCCATCATGCTGCAGCCTATTGGAGAATCAATGATTTCTGCAAGCTTCTGTACTTCCTCATCTGCATTGCCGGAAATTATACCGCCGCCGCAGTAAATGTAAGGCTTTTCTGATTTTGAAATAAGTTCAGCAGCCTTTTCAATATCTTCATCGCTTGCTTTTGGAAATTCGTAAGCCGGAGCAACCGGTTTATTTTCAAATTCGCACTGAGCGATTTGTACGTCCTTAGGAATATCAATTAAAACAGGTCCGGGACGTCCGGATTTCGCAATAAGAAAAGCTTCTCTTATTGTGTCCGCAAGCTCATTAACGTCTTTAACTATAAAATTATGCTTTGTTATGGGAAGCGTCACTCCGCAGATGTCAACTTCCTGGAAGCTGTCTCTTCCTAAAAGACTGCATGGTACATTACCTGTAATGGCAACCATTGGAACAGAATCAAGATAAGCCGTTGCAATACCTGTTACAAGATTTGTTGCACCGGGACCGGAAGTTGCAATTACAACGCCTGTTTTTCCTGTTGCTCTTGCATAACCGTCGGCTGCGTGAGACGCACCCTGTTCATGAGCTGTAATTATATGCTTGATACGATCCTGATTCTGATAGAGAGCATCGTATATATTAATAACCTGACCGCCTGGATAACCGAAAACGCAGTCACATCCCTGTTCAACCAGGGCTTCAATTATAATTTGTGAGCCTGTTATCTTCATATTTCCATCCTTTATATTAAAAATTTATTTTTATAAGAGCCTAATTCATCAAATTGCTTCAGACTCGGTAAATTGCCGGTTCTCCCGGCATAGCGCGGGAAAATTCAACACTGTTTTTTAATATACAGTTCATCCGGGACCTCCTTGCAAGTATAATTTTATCAAAGCTTTTATTGCCGAATCTGCACATAAAAATCAATAATTATGCAGTAAGCATTAGCTTTTGACTTTTATTATATCACATTCAAAAGAATATTTCAACATATTTTGCATAATAAAAAACAACTTGTTAAATTTTAACCCATAAAAACAAGTATCCCCCGGTGAAAACCGAGGGATAAAACTTATATTATTCAACTAAAAATTATGATACTTTTCCGAGTTCTTCTGCCGGAATAAGCTCAGCCAGATAGTTTATCAATTTAGCAATATCTGACATATCAATTATTCCGTCCTTTTCCACATCTGCATTTGCAAGACCCAATGCGGTCACACCAGGAGTATTTGCTTCCTTGTCAAGCAGATACATACTAAGTGCAACTACGTCATTTACTTCAACAGTACCGTTTTCATCAACATCGCCATACAGTATTTTAGACGGATCAACAGTTTCAGAAGGAGTTGTTTCTTCTGTTTCATCAGTCGGAACCACAGATGTTACAGTTGTTGTGCTCTGAGTTTTATCTTCAGTAGTAACTGTTGTTGTAACTACTGGCTTTTCGCCTGTTGAAAGCTGTCCGTAAATAATACCGCAGCCAACAGTTGACATATAAACCTTGCCAAATTCATTCATATCGCCGACAAGGAAGTTTCCGTTTCCTGTACCGCCGTAAAGGTCCTTAGTGTTTATGCATACCCATGTTTTACCGCCGTCCTGTGAACGATAAATACCTTCAACGCTGTCTTCAGCAGGCTTTCCGTACATATAAAGCGTATTAGGATCGCCTTCCTTTTCAGGAGCGCCGTAACCTACTGTCTTACAGTAAAATACATCAAGCTTTTCAATGCTATTGCCCTTATCAGTTACGCTGTAAAGACCATGCCAGCCGCCTGCAAGAACTACATCGCCGTTTCCGAGATAAGCTATTCTTGTTGCAGCGTCGCAGTAGTCATAATCGCACACGCTCTTAGGAGCAGAGAATGTCTTGCCGTAGTCAGTACTTACATAAAGCTTATATTCTGTCGGAGTTGTATCCCACTGATTTGCTGCCTGGCTGTAGCCGTATGCGTAAACGGTGGACGCATCTTCCGGATCAACAAAGAAATATGGTCTCATGTCATAGTAAAGACCGCTGAGGCTCAGACTGTTCCATGTTTTTCCAAAGTCATCGGAATAAGAGCCGCCGCCCTTTGCTGAAGCGAATATTCTGTAAGTATCATCATCAAGCTGTGTTATTGCAGCCTTACCGCCTTCTGTTACGCTCATTTTTGTCCATGTAACACCGCCGTCAGTTGAGTAAAGGCCTGAAGCAACGTCATTGTTATGCTCAGCAATACGAACCATTACGTCAGGATTCTGAGGACAATATGCGATTGCACTTGTAGAACCGATATTCGGTACATACTGTCTTCCGATTTCCTTAACGTCAGAATGTTCAAAACCGTCATAGTCACCAATTGCTGAAAAAGCTGAACCGCCCGGAACACTTACCATATCAAGGGCAACAACTTCTTCGATGCCGTCCGGATGGAAATAGAACTGAGGAAGCTCATCCCAGGTATTATCGCAGGCAAATACGCCGTTGCCGGAAGTTACAAATGTTCTGTCGCTGTCTCTTGGGTCAAGTACAATTGCTCCAACCCAGTGAATAGCCTTATTGCGGATCCATTTATATCCTCCGTCCTGGAGGTAATCAGCCTGAAGAGGACCATTCCAGTGTTTTGCCTGACCTGGAACTATCGGTTCCCATGTAGTGCCGCCGTCTGATGAACGATAGAACCAGTCGCCGTAGCATACCTTTTCATCTTCCCAGTCATGATCTGTCCAGAGCTGTGCAGACCACACTCCGCAGGTTGTTGCAAGAAGCTTGTTTGGGTCAGCAGGATCTGCATATACTCCGCCGAAGCTGTTTGATGTAGGGGAAATATCTGTTAAAACGCCTGTTTCAGTATTGTACTTATAAGCGCCTCCGCCTGTTCCGCTGAACGCAAGACCGCCAACGTATGTTATAAGGAGATTTCCAGCTGAGTCCTGATTGATTCTTGAAGGATATGCTCCTGTCGGAAGTTCACTGCTCAGTTCCTTAAAGTCATCGCTTCCCACATCTGCAACTACTACGTTTGCAGAACCGGTTGCAGAAGTACCTACATAAACCTTGCCGTCCTTAATAGCAATTGTAGATACGCCGTTTTGAGTATTATATGCGCCTGAACCCACTGCCCTTACAAAATGATTTTCGTCCCATGTAGGCCAGTTAATTGAATTTTCATAATAGCCGAGCTTATCGTAACCCTTTACAGGTTCCCAGGTATCACCGCCGTCCTGAGACCAAATAAGAGCTGAATCCCCTGACGCTACGTCACCGCCGCAGTAAATAATATCCGGATTATCAGGGTCTACTGCAATAGCTTCGCCGTTGTGACGTCCGTCACCGTTGCCGTGAACCTGGATCATGTCTGTTACATCGATCTGGTCAAAGGTTTTACCGCCGTCTCTTGTACGGAAAATTGCAGTTCTTGCACCTGAAAAATAAGCGCATCCGCAAAGCATATAAACTGTATCATCATCGTTCGGGTCAATTGCCATAGCATCAACACTGAGGAATCCCTTGTCTTCTTCATTCAAAAATCCAAGAAGCTGATCCCAGCTTTCAGTTTCGTAATTGTACTTGTAAGCGCCGCCTACGTCAGTTCTTGCATACATTTCATTCTTTCCGGTAATAATGCCGGAAACGAAGCCGCCGCCGCCGATTTTAACCGCACCCCACTCCATTGATTCAGAAATATCCGCTGATTCTGCAACCGCAGTTGAGAACACACCGCAAAAACCCGCCGCCGAAGCAGTGAGGGCGAGAGTCAGGGCTGACATTACTGAAATGATTTTTGTTCTGATTCTCATATAATCGCTCCCTTATTTAATCTTCCGTCACATTATACAAAGCGTATACAATTTACATAAAATCATACGGCATTTTGTGGTAATGTAACAATATATTCTCTAATTATTATAACCTATTTCTAATATTTTGGCAATAGCTTTTTATAATTTAAAGTTAGAAATACGTTGACTTTTTTTATCTATTATGCTATATTTAATATATATTTAATAAAAAAACAGATAAAAAAGATATTTAGGAGAAACAAAATGAAAAAGAAAAAACAAAGAAAAATGAACAAGTATGAAAAACGTCAAATGGCGCTTTTGATTTGCATTGCGGCTGTTATCATCGCATTATTAATTTGGATTATTTGCTTCATCCTTTCAGATACAAATGATATTGAAAATAGCAGCACACCGGCTGGATCCTCTGCCTATTCTCAGACTGAAGGCACTTCTGACAAGAACGCTTCCGGCGAAAGTACGCCTGATCCGGTACAGGACACTGAACCCACTACGGAAGAAGCAAGGTTTGCAATCGAAAATAAAAACGGAATGACTTATATAGACGGTATTCTAATTGCCAATAAAAGCTACTCTCTCCCCTCTGACTATGATCCGGGAGAAAGCAGTGAGGCTCTTGACGCATTCTACGAAATGCAGGCTGACGCATCAGACGAGGGACTTAGTATTTATATATCATCCTCTTACCGGTCATATGAGGATCAGGAAAGAATCTACCAGAACTACTGCGATACCGACGGACAGGAAGCCGCTGATACTTATTCGTCACGTCCAGGCTTTTCCGATCACCAAACCGGATTGGCATTTGATCTGAACTCTATCGACGATTCCTTCGGATACACGCCGGAAAGCGACTGGGTATCTGCAAACTGCCATAAATACGGCTTTATTATCAGATATCCCAAAGGCAAAGAGGATATAACAGGTTATCAGTATGAACCGTGGCATATCCGATACATCGGTGTTGATAAGGCAACTGCTGTTTATGAAAGCGGTCTTTGTCTTGAAGAATATCTGGGAATCGACTCTGCTTACAAGGATTAAAACTATAAAAGCGGTACTCTATGTACCGCTTTATTTTTTCAGGAAAGCCCGAAGCTTATTGACAGAGCATTGTTCACACGATCCATATCTCCGTTATTTATCTCACCCATACGCTCTTTAAGACGCTTTTTGTCAATGGTTCTTATCTGTTCCAATAAAACCACGCTGTCCCTCGCAAGACCGCATCCTGACGCATTTAATTCAATATGCGTAGGCAGCTTTGCCTTTTCTTTCTGACTCGTAATTGCAGCGGCAATCACTGTCGGACTGTGTCTGTTTCCGACATCATTCTGAACGATAAGTACCGGTCTGATTCCTCCCTGCTCAGACCCGACAACAGGACTGAGATCAGCATAATAAATTTCTCCTCTTTTTACTGACATGATTACGCACTCCTAAGACTCATTTTTTATCCGGCTGACGGATGAAACTCATATGTATTTATCATTGCCTGTTTTTTGTGATTCAATTCACTTCAATAAAAGAAATTATCCTTCTTCTATTAGTGTATTCCGTACACGCTCAGTTTGACATTGTACTTAATTTTTCAGCGTAATACCTATGTATTAAAGATTTCTTAAAAGGGTATTGACAAAGATAAAATCATAATGTATAATATTAAAGTAGTTTTCCGAGGTGTGGCTCAGTTTGGTAGAGCGCTGCGTTCGGGACGCAGAGGCCGTGGGTTCAAGTCCCGTCACCTCGACCATCAGCGTTGAACATTTGTTCAGCGCTGTTTTTGCATTCGGATTAAATGAAATCATACGCCGCTGTAAGCGTTTCCATTTTTGCGGCAGAAGGAGTTTTTATGCTAAAAAAAGTTTTATCCTGTTTTCTATGTGTAATATTCATGATAACTATAACTGCCTGCGAAAGTGAAGCAGAAAAGAACGGCGACTATCTCAGCGGAAACAAGTGGGAATCCTCTGACGGCACAATGCTTGCCCTATATGATGACAACACATTCAAGTGGTTCAAGAGCTCTGCTAACCGTGAGGATAATTATTATGTGGGAACATACGAAGTTATGGTAGGACAAGACGCAATAAATTATCTTTCAAAAGAATACGGTCTTGATGAAAATGGCCAAAAAAGCACTCTCACGCAATTTTCAGTTTCACTGGACGAGTATTATGTCTTGATTCTCAACAATGACCAGCGAATCACTGACGGCGAAAACACTCTTGAAGAACCTGTTTCATTTACTTATTATGGTTACTATCGTCCTGATTATGAAACGCTGAACATTTACAAAATTGATACAATGAATGAATATCAGTTTAAAAAGAAATAAAATAAAAAACTGCTTCCAAAAATACGGAAGCAGTTTGATTTTTTCAGTAACAGGGGAGGCTTTCACTTGCAAAGCCTCCCCTCTTTTAAAACAGTCTGCCAGACTATTTTAAAATTCACCCCTTGAAAAGCGCTTCTAAGGCAAATTTCGCCGTTTAATAACGGCGCCCAAGGCTCTGCCTTTGGAATCCGCAAGCCTTTGAAAAGGCTTGCGCCAAACTTTTAATAAAAAAAGACGCCTTAACGGCGTCCTTATTTTTTACTTTATAACTCTTACCTTTACAATGCCCTCAGACGCTGAAATCTTCTCTGCAACTTCATCTGTTACATTACCTGCAACGTCAAGAAGTGTATAAGCGTAATCCTTCTTGCTTGCATTAACCATATTATCAATGTTAAGTCCTGCGTCTGCAACGGCAGAAGTGATCTGAGCAATAATAGCAGGAACATTTTTATGCAGTACACAAACCTTTGTTCCGGCTGCATTCATTGAAGCATTAGGATAATTTACACTGTTGCGGATATTTCCGTTTTCAATGTAGTCAATAAGCTCGTCAGCAGCCATCATTGCACAGTTATCTTCACTTTCAGGTGTTGAAGCACCCAGATGCGGAATTGCAATAATTCCAGCTGTGTCTGCTGTTTCGGCATTCGGGAAATCCGTTACATAGCATGAAACCTTACCGGATTTAAGAGCAGCGATTACGTCTGTATTATTTACAAGTTCTCCTCTTGCAAAATTCAGGATTCTTACGCCGTCCTTCATCTTGCACATTGTGTCAGAATTAATGAATCCCTTTGTATCTGCATTGTAAGGAACGTGGATTGTCAGATAATCAGCTTCAGCATAAACATCATCAGCAGACGGCACTACCTTTACAGTTGGGTCAAGCTTGAGCGCAGCATTTACTGAAAGAAACGGATCAGTTCCCACAACCTTCATTCCCAGTGCAATAGCTGTATTAGCTACAAGAGCGCCGATTGCGCCAAGTCCGATAATACCGAGTGTTTTTCCTGAAATTTCAGGACCTACAAACTGAGCCTTGCCCTTTTCAACCAAAGCCGGAACCTGATCGCCTTCATTGCTGATAGTCTTTACCCATGCCATTGCTTCCGGAATCTTTCTTGAAGAAAGGAGAAGTCCTGTTACAACAAGTTCCTTTACGGCATTTGCATTGGCGCCTGGAGTGTTGAATACGCAGATTCCTGCTTCAGCGCACTTTTCAACCGGAATATTGTTAACGCCTGCTCCGGCTCTTGCAATTGCCACAAGATTTGAGCCAAATTCCATTTCGTGCATTTTGGCGGAACGAACCATTATAGCGTCAGGATTCTCTATTGAATCGGCAATATGATACTTCGCCTTGTTAAACTTATCAGTACCTACTGATGAAATTTTATTTAATGTCTGTATATTATACATTTTACATTGCCTCCGATTTGTAATCAGGCATTTTCAGCCTCAAATTTTTTCATGAATGCAACAAGCTTTTCAACGCCTTCCATAGACATTGCATTGTAAATGGAAGCTCTCATGCCGCCCACTGAACGATGTCCCTTAAGATTGATAAAGCCTGCCTTCTTAGCTTCGGAAACAAACTTAGCGTCAAGCTCCTCGTTTCCTGTTACAAACGGAACATTCATAAGAGAGCGGTCCTTGCCCTGAACTGTCGCATTAAAAAGCGCTGAGCTGTCGAGAAAATCATAAAGAACAGCCGCTTTCTTTTCATTGTATTCCTTCATTGCAGAAAGTCCGCCCTTATTCTTTAACCATTCAAGAACAAGCTTCAGAATATAAATTCCGTATGTAGGAGGAGTGTTATACATTGAACCGTTATCAGCATGAATCTGGTAATTGAACATTGTCGGAGTAGTTTCTCTTGCATTGCCGATAAGATCTTCCCTTATAATAACTACTGTCAGTCCGGCAGGACCCATATTTTTCTGAGCGCCTGCATAGATCATTGCATATTTTGAAACGTCAACAGGTTCAGACAAAATACATGATGACATATCAGATATAAGCGGAACATTTCCTGTTTCAGGAATATCGGAAAAGCGTGTTCCGTAAATTGTATTATTCTGGCATATATGAACATATGAAGCGTCTGGTCTGAATTCTGAATTATCTATTTCAGGAATGTATGAGAAAGTCTTATCCTTTGATGAAGCTACAATTTTGCAGTCACCGTATCTGCTTGCTTCCTGATATGCTTTGTTTGCCCACTGACCAGTTACTATAAAATCAGCCTTACCTGTTGTCATAAGGTTCAGCGGAATCATTGCAAACTGTGAAGAAGCTCCGCCCTGAAGGAAAAGCACCTTATAATTGTCAGGAATAGACATTATTTCTCTGAGAAGTGATTCAGCGGAATCAATAATTGCCTGATATTCCTTTGAACGGTGTGACATTTCCATTACAGACTGTCCGCTGTCTCCGTATTCAAGCATCTCGTCAGCTGCACGCTGCAATACTTCTTCGGGAAGTGCAGCAGGACCGGCGCTGAAATTATAAACTCTGCTCATTAAAAAGACCTCCAATATATTTTTACTTTTATAAAATCCAATACTACTATATTATACTATTTTTGCATTTATAAGTCAATAAAAAATTGTCTATTTCTTAACAATTGCGGTTTTTACAGTAAAAACAGCACTTAAATTTAATTTTCATTTCATTTACAGTATAAAAACATCTCCGAAAACTCATTAACATATATTTTCTATCATAGTATTTAAGGACAACATATAAAGGAGACTTTTTCTATGACAGGATTAACAAATCAGGAGGCAAAAAAACGGCTTGAATCCTTTGGACCAAACACAATCGAAGAAAAAAAAGGTCCGGGAGCGCTGAAGATTTTTGCCGGACAGTTCAAGGACGTTATGGTTATGATCCTTCTCGGAGCAACGGCAATATCATTTCTGCTGGGCGAAATCTACGACGCTGTAACTATTATACTCATAGTTTTTCTAAATGCTGTTTTAGGTTTCATACAGGAATACAGAACTGAAAAGACTCTTGAGGCTCTGAAAAACATGACGGCTCCCTCCGCTAAGACTTACAGGGACGGCAAGCTTTCTGTAATTGCCGCTTCTGAGCTTGTTCCGGGAGATGTTATCGAAATCGAAACGGGAGATAAGGTTCCGGCAGACAGCGTAATTATTTCATCAAACAGGCTTTATGCCGACGAATCAATGCTAACCGGAGAATCCGAACCTACTTCAAAGGTTTCCGGTTCAGAAGACGACAAGGACAATTCCCCAGGAAGAAGCTGCATTGCATATTCCGGAACGGTAGTCACCGGAGGAAACGGAAAAGCTGTTGTAATTGCCACTGGAAGAAACGCCCAAATAGGTAAAATTTCGGGCATGATCAATGATATTGACCAGGGTGAAACTCCCTTGCAGAAGCGTCTTGGCGAGCTTGGAAAAATTGTAGCGTTCCTTTGTATAGTAATATGCATTATAGTGTTCCTTGCCGGAGTACTGCGGGGAGAACCGGTTTTTGATATGCTGATGACCGGTATTACTATTGCAATTGCCGCTATTCCGGAGGGGCTTCCTGCTACTGTAACCATAGCCCTTGCCCTTGCAGTTAACCGTATGCTTAAGCAAAAGGCGCTGGTAAACCGTCTGCACAGTGTAGAAACACTGGGCTGCGCTTCGGTAATCTGTTCGGACAAAACCGGAACTATTACAGAAAACAAAATGACGGTCCGCCATATTTACAGCAATATGACTGAATACGATGTCTCGGGAAACGGAAACAGAACCGAGGGAGAAATCAGTCTCAGCGGAAGCAAAATTAATCCGGTTAATATTTCACCCCTTAACGAACTTCTCAGATGTTCCGTATTCTGTACAACGGCGTCAATTTCCGCAGAAAAGCCGTCCCATAACCGTGACAGATGTGCACCCGGAAAAAACAAGGAGTGGACAGTTAACGGTGATCCGACAGAAACGGCTCTGCTTATAAGCGCCGCAAAGGGAGGCGTGACAGCCGGAAAGCTTACCGGATTCAGAAAAATCTCGGAAATACCGTTTGACAGCGAAACTAAAATGATGACTGTTGTAATGCGTTCTCCGTCAGGAGATTTTATTTCATACGTCAAAGGTGCTCCTGATATTCTTCTTGAGAAATGCGGCTTTTTAATGACTTCAGGGGGAGTAATTCCTCTTAACGCTTCAGATAAAGCCAGGATCGAACGTGAGATAAGCTCACTGTCCTCACGTGCTCTGAGAGTTATTGCCCATGCCCAGAAACAGGGTAAAACCGCTGACAACGGACTGGTTTTCCTCGGACTTTCAGCTATGCAGGATCCACCCAGAGAAGAAGCCAAGGAAGCTATCCGCAAATGCCGCAAGGCTCATATCCGCACTGTTATGATAACCGGCGACCACAAAGATACCGCCGCTGCAATAGCAAAGCAGGCAGGCATATCAGACGGCACATCTGTTATTACAGGGGCAGAGCTTGACAGGCTGAGCGACCCAGAGCTTGATCGTGAACTTGATAAATGCCGTGTTTTTGCAAGGGTAAATCCCAGCCATAAGCTGAGGCTTGTTCAGGCGTTTAAACGAAAAAATCATATTGTAACAATGACCGGAGACGGCGTAAATGACGCTCCTGCAATTAAAGAAGCCGATGTTGGCGTTGCAATGGGAATTACCGGTACAGACGTAACAAAACAAGCAGCAGACGTTATACTTCTCGACGATAATTTTGCGACTCTTGTCAAAGCAGTGGAACAGGGACGGGGCATATATGCTAATATCAGAAAGTTCGTAAGATATCTCCTATCTTGCAATATCGGTGAAGTCATCACTATGTTCTTAGGCATTCTTATGGGATTCCCTATGGTTCTTCTTCCGGTACAGCTTCTGCTTGTAAATCTTGTAACAGACGGTTTGCCGGCAATTGCTCTCGGTATGGAGCCATGCGGAAGTAATGTTATGACAAAAAAACCCAGACGATCAGACGAAAGCTTTTTTGCCGGAGGTCTTATGTCTAAAATTATTTTCCGCGGCATTATGATCGGCTTGTGCACCCTCGGCTGCTTCAGCACTCTCCTTAAAACAGGATGCAGCATTGAAGCCGCAAGAACAGGCGCTCTTGCTACGCTCGTATTCTCTCAGCTTATACACGTATTTGAATGCAAATCTGAGGAAAAAGGACTTTTCGGCATAAATTATTTTGACAATATCAAACTTATACTTGCCGTTCTTATTTCCCTGGCAGTATTGCTTGTTTCAATGTATCTCCCCTCAGTCCAAATGATTTTCAATACCTCTGCACTGGAAAAGACTCCTCTTCTTATTTCTCTCGGATTCTCCTTTGCTGTTCCAGTAATGTCAAGTTTATTTTCACTGACTGAAAAAAAGAAAAATTCTTAATTTACCTTGTATATTCTCCCCAAATTTGCTATACTATAAATCGGAAATATGAATGGGAGAAAAAATATATGATTCAAAAAGAAGTTTTACATGGCGGAAGAAAAGGTAAAATATCAAAAGAAGAAGATAAAGTAATTCGTCCAGGTAATAAATGGACTTCGCATGTACATTCATTTTTATCGTTTATGCATGAAAACGGGTTTAATAATATTCCTAAACCATATGGAATTAACGAATCTGGAATGGAAATGGTTTCTTTTGTGGATGGAACTGTTTATAATGACAGCTTACCAAATGAGATTCTAACAGATGAGATTTTGGTTGAAGTGGCAAAATTACTTCGCCGATATCATGATATTGGCGAAAAATATGTTCATCAATTAACGGGAGAAGAAGTTTGGATGTTGCCCAAACAATTACCAGTAGAGGTTATGTGCCATGGGGATTTTGCACCTTATAACATAACTTTTGTTGACGGGTGTGTGCATGGGATAATCGATTTTGATACATTACATCCAGGACCAAGAATTTTGGATGTTGCATATGCAATATATAGATGGATTCCGTTTGTTTCACCGAAAAATCCTGATTATTGTTATAATTTATATGAACAAATTCGTAGATTAAAGTTATTTGCAGACACCTATGATTTAAAGAATAATGAAAGAGAACAGTTGCCCAATATGATAATTCAACGGATAAGCAGTCTTGTTGCATATATGAGAAATGAGGCAGATTCTGGAAATGCAGATGTTCAGAAAAATATAGAAGATGGTCATTTGAATTTGTATTTGGATGATATTCAATATATAAAAGAGTCTCAAAAGAATATACTGGAAGGAATATTGTAGCCTTGTTAGCAAAATTCCAGTTTATCGCTTAGTGGAAATTAAGAAGAAATATGTTTTCTTTGATGATTACTTGGACATTGTGCTAGCACCATGTAGTCAAGGTAGTTAAAGAGAAAATTGTCTTGGTGCCAAGAAATTAAGCAAATAAAAATACGTTGCATAGAAACAACGAATCTATGCTGTTTTTTGCAATAGAAAACATATAAAATATCACAAAAAACGCTATTCAAATACCTGTAATAAAAAGCGAAAGGATGAATAAATATGCCTACTCCTCACAACAACGCAAAACCGGGAGATATAGCCAAAACTGTTCTTATGCCGGGTGATCCCCTCAGAGCTGAATTTATAGCAAATACCTATCTCGAAAACCCTGTCTGCTACAACAGCGTAAGGGGGATGCTCGGTTTCACTGGAACATACAACGGAAAAACAATATCTGTTCAGGGAAGCGGAATGGGTATGCCGTCCATTGGAATATACTCCCATGAGCTTTACACTGAATACGGAGTTGAAAATATCATAAGAGTCGGAACAGCCGGAAGTATATCCGATGAAGTAAATCTCAGGGATATTGTTATCGGTATGGGCTCATGCACTAATTCAAATTATGCTGTGCAGTATGGTCTGCCCGGAACATTTGCTCCTATTGCGTCATATAAGCTCTTAAAATCTGCGGCAGAAGCCTCTGTGGATCAGGATGCTGTCTTTCATGTCGGAAATATTCTTTCAAGCGATACCTTTTATGACGATTCAGAATCCTTAGCTATGTGGAAAAAAATGAATGTCCTTGCAGTGGAAATGGAATCAGCCGCCCTTTATATGAATGCCGCAAGACTTGGAAAAAATGCTCTCTGCATACTGACTGTTTCAGATTGTCCGTTAAAAAATCTTTCAACAACCGCTCAGGAACGCCAGTCAGGATTTACAGACATGATGGAAATTGCGCTTAAAACAGCTTTGGCAGTATAAGAATAATCTTAAAAAACCCCGATTCAGAAAACTGAATCGGGGTTAAATTTTTAAATAAGTACTGTACTTTTCTCTAAAATTCTTTGCCTTTCATAATAGAAATACTGATTTTTACAGATATAAACAAAATAATAACCACGGCAAAGAAAATAATTGCTGCCATTACACCCATACTAACCGTCGGCAAATTCTCAATAACTTTTATTATGTCAATTCCAAGCATTTCAGCTATCTTTACAAATGCAATTCCCACAACAAACAATAGTCCCAATACACCGATAAGTGCAATTCGTCCCTTTTCTCCTCCGAATTTAAGCTGAAACGGAATCATTACTGACTGTATCACAATAAGTACAGGTAAAATTGCTAAAGCAGTCATAGCTATTTCCGAAAAATCTGCTGTCTTATTAAATATACCGAAAATAACAGCTAAAATTGATGCAAAAATACATGAGCCGCCCCCAAGCAAAAGTGCAAGACAATATTTTTCAGCGGTATAGCTTGTGCGGCTAATCGGCAATGTAAATAGAAATGCATTGCCGTTATCAAATTCATCATAACTTATCGTACTTAGGGTAAAAAGCGATAGAACAAACGACAGAAATCCCAGCATAAAAGATATATCATAGGAAAATGCCGCCATACCAACAGCTATGACAATAAATATAATGAAAAAATTTTTTTGTACTTTCATTAACCTTAAATCTTTAATCAATAAGCCTTTCATTTCGGTTCCCCCTTGATCATCATTGCAATTACATTATCTATTGTCCCTTTTTCAACGGCAATTTTGGGATTATTCTCAATATAATATTGTTTCTGATTCGTTAAACAACTATATCCATAGCTCTCTTTCTTTGTACGTATAATAAATTGTTTATCCAGTTTTTTAAATTGCTCTTGATCTGTTTTCAGCAAAGCATAATTGCTTAGCAAAACATCGGTATCTTCATGCATTATAATTTTTCCGTCATTTATCATATAAATATCGTCACATAAGGTTTCCAAGTCGCTGGAAATATGCGAGCTTATAAGAATAGAGCGTTCTTCTTCCTCCTCCATAAATTCTCTAAGCATTTCCAGTAATTCATCTCTGGCAATTACATCTAATCCCGATGTCGGTTCGTCCAGTATTAATAGCTTTGCATTGTGTGAAATTGCAATTAGCATTTTTAGTTTTGCTTTCATGCCTGTTGAAAAGTCCTTGATTTTCTTATCAAGGGGCAGCTGAAATCTTCGTATTTGATTTATGAATAACATATAATTAAAATTTCTATATAGATTCTTTAAAATCGGGATAATGTCTTTAACTGTCAAATATCCGCTGAATCCAGAGTCAGAAAGAACAACGCCCAAGTTCTCTTTATCCTTTGCAGTAAAGCTTTGTATGTCCTTTCCGAAAACAGTAACGCTTCCGCCGTCAATGGAGATTAATCCTAATATAGCTTTAAAGGTGGTACTTTTTCCAGAACCGTTTTGTCCTATCAGCCCTGTTATGCAGCCTGATTTAACTTCCAAAGAACAATCCAGTGAGAAATTATTATAATGCTTTTTTAAATGTTCGATTTTTAACATATAAGTTATCCCTCCAAAATCAATTCAAATAAACTCTTTATATCTTCATCACTAATACCGCAGCGTCTTCCTTTTTGTATAGCCTGCTCTAAATCCGCTTCCAGTTCTTTTTTTTGCTCTTCAAGTAAAAGTTCTGTATTCGTGGCTGCAACGTATGTTCCTTTTCCGTGTACAGTAACGGTAAAACCTTCGCTTTCCAAATAGTCATATGCCTTTTTTACTGTTAAAGCGCTTATTCTTAATTCCTTGGATAATGTGCGAACGGACGGCAGATTATCGTTTTCTTTCAGTTTTCCATTACGTATGAGTGTTTTTATTTGGTCTGCTACCTGTTCATATATGGGAACCATTAATGTTGTATTTATTATTATTTTCATTTATGACTTTTCCTCCTTCATGTATAATAGTATACAACAGTTTATAACAGTTGTCAAGTGTTATATTCTGTTTATTATTAGAATTTTATAACAGAAAACTTTATAAAATAAAAAACTCCATCCGCAAAGCGAATGGAGTAAATATGTAAAATATTATTTGCCTCTTCTTGAACCGGTCTTTCTTTCTGTATTGCGCTTTAGGGCACAAATCTTTTCCTCGCTGTTCTGCTTGAATCTTGTAAGCATATCTTCAAAACCCAGTTCAGTTACAGGAGGCTTCTTTTTAGGCTCCCACACATTTGGTCTGCGTTCAGGACGCTTTGCCGGTCTGAGCTGTTCTTCCGCATTCTCATTGGCTTTTTTAATAGACAATGCGATTTTACCGTCATCATTGATGTTCAGAACCTTGACCTTTACTTCCTGACCTTCTTTAAGATAGTCGTTTACATCCTTAACAAATGAATTTGCTATCTCCGAAATGTGAACCATTCCTGTTCCGGCGCCGTCAATTTCAATAAAAGCGCCATACTGTGCGATTCCCTTTACCTTGCCATCATAAATTTTTCCAACCTCAAGCTGCATAAACTTAAAATTCCCTCCGTGATAATAAATAAAAAGCCCGTAAGCTTAATTTCTTGACGTATCATAATATCTTCGTTCGTTCGGGTATGCATAATTCATATTCTCAATAGCGATTTTCTCCATATAAGCATTCATATCGCCGTCATCAAGAATACGCTGCAGCTCGACGTTTTCGGCTTCAAGTTCGCCGGTCTTTTTATCGATGGAGTCAAGCTCCTTCTGCATCTCTGCACATTTTGACTTTGTTACAACAAATGACACTCCGCACCCGATTACAAGAGCCGTTATGACAACCCTGGATGCAAACCAGAAAAGATTCCTTTTCTTAGTTTTTTTGTATCTTTTTCTTTTCAATTCTGCACACGTTCCTTCTTTTGTCTTTTTTATTCTCTTTTTTACTATTATACAACAAATTACTGTCATCAATCAAGTCAATTTTATCATTTTTTTTACTCTTGGTAATATTTTGGAGAGTTCTAACAAAAAAGACATGTTTTTTTTCACATAAAAGTGCAATCTTTTTCCCCACTGGCCTGAAAATGAATCCTAAGATTTTTCTTATCCTCAGAATAATCTTTTTCAGTACCGCAGTAACAAGATTCCCTACTGTAAAATGATATACTATAAACCCAAGTATATTTCCAAAGCAAAAATAAAATCTAAATTCACTTCGTGCAGCAGATACAGTAAAACTCATGACAAAAACTGCATATGTACAGAAAAACAATATGTCCTCTGCCGCAACAGCAATTTTATTATGCCGGACCAACATCCTCAATACCCTGAACACATCGTATAGTATTCCTGCCGGAATCCCGAAAAGACATGACAGCACAAACAGCCGCAGCTGCTCTGACGCTGTAAAAAAGCTTTCAAGACCTTCCATTACTCCGCCTTTCTACCGAAACAGCTTTCCTATCAGAGAAACTGCTCCGTGTTTATCCTTGTCCCCGTAAATCAAAGCCCATATATCCCCTTCAACCGTCATATCTCCGGTGTCCACGCTTACTTCGTTTATATGCAGATCCCTGCCCTTTATAACAAGCTCGCCTAATTGGGTGTACAAATTGATGCACCTTTCATTAAAACAGTCAACATCTGTTACCCCTGAAATCGTGAGGCTCTTTCTGTTTTCCATTATTACATTATGTACTGCTGAACCTTTTTTCTCATCAGTAATCATTCTCTTTTGGCTCCTTTGTTTTTTTATAATATTTATATGCGGCCGCTTAAAAAAATATTACTTCTTTTTTGGGTATTGACAAATAATTTCTTTTGTGATATAATAATTGTCATGCGGGTGTGGTGAAATTGGCAGACACGCCAGATTTAGGTTCTGGTGCCGAGAGGTGTGCAGGTTCAAGTCCTGTCACCCGTACCATCAAAAAAAGATATTGTCCCGGAAAACCTCGATTTTATCGGGGTTTTCGCCGTTTCAGGCGGCGAAATTTCGAGAGTCAAAATCGTAGATATAAAATGGATAATTTCCCTTTGCGGAAGGGATTGAACTTTCACAATAACTAAATAACAGACAAAATTTGCAGATAGAAGTAAAGATCTATCTGCTTTTTTTGTTTTCAGAGCCAATCGTTTACGGATGCACAGCGTCAAAACGGTCGGCTCTTTTTTATTTCGACGGTGAGGAATATGGTTCCGCTGCAAAATATATTATCTTGGACAACCGCGATATAATTGAAGATATGCTCGGAACAGAACAGCTTCCCGATCTCGGAGATATGGCAGAGTATGTGGTAAATCACAGCGGAATCGGAAAAAATCTCATATATGCAGTGTGGGGATTGGAGGAAATCCACGGGGAGATATACGGTAAAATAGACTGCTATATGACCGGAGAATTAAATGAAGAGGAAACGGAAAATCTTCGTTCTGCCGTTGAAGGTCAAAACAGCGACGGATTTGGGGAATCTTTTAAACAGCGTGCTATACAAACCGATGAGGGAAATTTATATGTTTCTTTTTGGAATTCCGGAAATGGATATTTTCTCTGTACGGAAGATGAACTCGATGATTGTATAGGTAAATCACAGGGATTGCAGTTAGGAGGCTGTAAGATATGAAAAACAACGATATAGACGAGGACAGTGCTCCCGTCATGGGAATGTGAGGCAGGCCTTGGAGATTGAAATACCTTATAGGCAGGCTAAGCTGATTTTGATTGAAGCAGCAAGGCAGGAAATATCCGTTGAAGAATTAAATGTTGTATAAGTATTTACATTTACTTCTTCTTTTTTTAATATGGCATTGAAGCTCTCCATACTTGCATTATCATAAGGATAACCTTTTTTACTATATGAATGTTTTACTTTATTTTCTGTTAATAATTTTTCATATTCATTTGATGTGTATTGGCTTCCTAAATCTGAATGAAATATCATATTTTCTGTTATGTCTCTTTTGGATTTTGCTTTGGCAAATGCATCTATTACTAAATTTGCTGTCATATTCACTCCATATGTCCACCCAATTACTTTTAAATCGAATAAATCCATTACTATTGCTAGATAAGTCCATCCTGTCTCTTTTGTATAAATATATGTTATATCTCCAACCCATTTTTCACTTGGTTTTTCTGCTTTAAAATTTTGTTTTAATAGATTTTCTTTATTTTTATCATCTACCCTTTTATTCCCATTATGATTACATCTTTTTACAATAATACTTCTTAGTCCAAGTTTCTTCATTCTTCTTGCAACTCTCTTTTGGCTTACTTTTAAACCTTCTTGATTTAAAATTTTTGCAATCTTTGGTGAACCGTATCTCTTTTGTAATTTTAATATTTCATCGTTATTTATAATTTATCCTGTTGATGTTTTTATTTTTCCGTTGGATGAATCCTCACACCGAAGATATTTATACCTTAGACGGCACGCTTCGCTATTCCAAAGGTGATGTAGCTGCAAAAATTACCACAGACGAAACCGGAACAGCCGTTACCGATCCGCTGTACCTCGGAAAATTTGAGATACGGGAAATCAAAGCTCCCTGCGGCATGACTATCAGCAGTGAGGTTTATACGGCAGAACTGACCTATGCAGGACAGGAAGTTGAAATTACAGAAACAACAGCGGAATTCTATAATGAGCGCCAAAAGGCTGAGATCAGTCTTGTCAAAGTGTTAGAGAAAAACGAGCTGTTCGGCATTGGTATGAATGAAGAAATCCTCCGAAGAAGCGCTTCTCCCGGCATAGGCAAAACCGCCTATTGGCTGTATCCGTGAATTGAATATGTCTGCGTTTTTATCAACCGACACCAAGAGAGATGTCATGCGCAATTACGGCAGCATTGCAAGTAGTAAAAACGCTCCCTCTCAATCTCTGCAGATGATCGAGCGTCCTCTCATGACCCCCGAAGAGCTTAAGTCTATGCCCAAGGGGCAGTTTGTGGTGATGAAAACAGGATTTCATCCCATGAAGGTTAAGCTGAAGCTGTTTTTTTAACGTGGAATAGAATTTTATAAGGATAAGCCTTATATCGCAGAGGAAAACGGCGGGCGTTGTAAATGCAGAGAAAAAGGAAATCATGTATGGCATAAAGCTATGATAAATTAAAATATGTTATTTTCTGCTGTCAAATATTGAGTTGACTTCTTAAAATTATATTGTTTTTTTGTTGTAAAACATATAAAACAAGCATATAAATTTTATGCAACAATGCTAATGTTTGGCAATATATGTAAATTTTTAACTGTTTTGCAT
>Ga0209064_1000477_pt1 | contig 88931 bp, 54 predicted proteins | sample Inofromicrocosms_FD_187498 | JGI IMG/M metagenome (GOLD analysis project Ga0209064, IMG submission 187498) | Mouse cecum microbial communities from Vienna, Austria - Inoculum for glucosamine and mucus D2O microcosms (SPAdes) (version 2) | ecosystem: Host-associated > Mammals > Digestive system >...
ATACCACTTATTTTATTGAAAATCAGAGAAATGAATGCGAAAATCACCCTTTCCCATTCAGACTTCCCCCGCTATAAAATAACAGGCTTTTCGGAAGCACAAGACTTTTTTAAATGAAAGAGCCGTGGTGGCGACACCGTCGGCATAGGTAACATACGGAATCGGGATTGCGGGCGTTCCTTTACCGATAAAGCATGAAACCGAAGCCTTGGGCGAAGGGCCGGCCTCGTTGGAAAGGGTAATCTGGAAAGTCGTCTGCCCGGCATAAGGGGCAGTGATGTCGGCCTCGACGGTTTCGCCATATCCGGCCTTGCCCGATGCGAGAACCTGATAGTAGCCGTAGACCTGCCAGTCGACCTCGCCCTCGGCAGCCGCGCCGCCGAATGTCACGGCGGGAACCGTGAACGACACCTTGCCGGTCAGCGAACCCTCGGGGAAGTCGGCCTTGACATCGGCCGGCACCTCGGGAGCGGCATCATCGGCAAGAGGCGCGCCGATGAAGAGTCCCATCACCTGAGCCTTGTCAGGAAAGTCGGCAAGGAGCTGACACTCGCCGGTGGCAGGGTTGACCTGATAAAGGCCGGCATTGTCATCGTTGCACACGGCGCGGAGGATGCGGTCCCCCTTCGCGTCATAGCACATTCCGGCAAAGTATTTGGTTGTCACGCCGGTAGAACCCACCAGCGTCGTTGCCCCGGTAGATTTGTCGACCGAGTAAAGGTCACCCGAGACATCAACGGCAAAGAGTTTACCGCTGTTGTCAATGGCGCATCCGGCCCAAGGCTTCTTGGGGTCAATCTCGCTGATTGTGGCGCGTGTAGCATTTTCGAAGTCGGCAACGCCAAACTCATATCTGTCCATTTCGGCACTGAAAAAACATCCATAGACCTCATCGGTGACCGGGTCTTTGGCAAGCGCGGTGGAGAACAGCGAGAAGTCAGAAAGGGGTGTCAACTTGGTCGAGATCCAAGTGGTCGTGTTATAGGCACTGAGGTAGCTGTAGGCAGCGGTAGGACTTATAGCCATCTGATAAACGGTGTAATAAGTGCCGTTTACCTCCACGCCGCCCCATGTGTTGTAGAGCATCGAGGGCGAAACCGTCGAAAAGTTACTGCCATCACGATAAGGCACACTCTGGATATACCCGTAATAAGATCCTGCCGCCGAGGGGACATATCCAAGCAGATTTATGTCATCGGGCGCTTTCAGCGGAGCCTTTACAGGAGCTGACGACGTGGAATGCAACTCCCGGCTGAAATCGAGAAGGCCCGAAGGGGCACGGGTGGGAAACTTGTAAATCGGCGAGGCGGGTTTCGGCTCCATATAGGCCGATGTCATTGCCTCTTGCGGCGAGACTTTTCTGTGGGCGGAGACCGATGGCGCAAGGGTCATGCATAATACCGCCGCTGTTACTAATCCAAGATACTTTTTCATCAAAATAACGATAATAGAATGTGTAATGTAAAATAAAAACCCAATCAGATGACAAATTGCAATCAATCGTGCCGCTAAGATAGCAATTATTATTCATCAATATCAGTTAATGTGTGTTAAAATTTCAATATCAGCCGAACTTTTCCACCGCCGTGTGGTTTTAAAGACATAGTTACTATATTTGCACTGTGTTTTCATGGTATTAGATTTAAGGTTAAAGATTATAGGTTGTCGTGATGACAACCTATTTTTTTGTGCAATGGCAGGATATTAGCTATTTTTGCAACATGAAAAATCCGTTCCGCCCGATTATCAACCTTTACCGGTCGTGGCGCGCCCACCGCGCGATGCCGCTGCGGCTTGAATTTGTCGTCACCGACCACTGCAACCTCAACTGCAAAGGGTGCACCCATTACTCCCCTCTCGCGCCTGACGAGCCCGAGGATTTCGACACCCTCTGCCGCAGCATCGGCACCTTGTCGCGTGTGTGCGGCGACAAGGTCAAAACCCTCTATCTGATCGGGGGCGAGACACTACTCTACCACCGTCTCAACGACGCGATGACCGCCCTGCGCCAAGGGTTTCCCGACGCGCGACTCTATATCTTCACCAACGGCATCCTGCTGCCGCGCATGGGGGAAGATTTCTGGCAACGGTGCCGCGACGAGAAATTTATCCTTGCCGTGACACGCTACCCCATCAGGTTTGACTATGACAAAGTGCTCGGCCTGTGCCGGGAAAAGGGGGTGGAAACCGAGGTCTTCGGCGACCGCTCGATGGCCGACTCGTTTTTCAGGTTCGGCCTTGACCCCGACAAAAAACAGAATCCCCGCATCGCCCACTTCAAGTGTTACAACCGCGGTTGCGTGTCAATCGTCGGTGACAAGATATATCCCTGTTCCATAAGTGCTTGCGTTACGCATCTCAACCGCGCCCACGGCACCGGGTTCACCCATCTCAACGGCGATTTCCTGCGCGTCGACGAGGTTGCCGACGTGGAACAGATCAAGCGGCTGCGCGACAATCCGGTTCCCTTCTGCGGCTACTGCGTCAACCCTCCGGCAACGGTTGCCTACGGGCCCTCGCGACGTGAAAAATCAGAGTGGGTCGACTGATTTTTCCGTTTACATTTGCAAATAAACCATAACGGAGCCAACACACTAAAACGCAACACATTACCTCCCGACAGCAGATATTCTGAAAAATTCCGCCCCGATTCACTGTTTAGTTATGCAAATTTTTAGTAACTTTACAGCGAATTTTATATTAATAATGTGATTATGCCGGAAGAAACCTATCATATCCCAGCACTTCTAACCCCCACAATCGAGGCTCTTGACATCCACCCGGGCGGAATATACGTCGATGCCACCTATGGCGGAGGCGGCCATTCGCGAGCCATCATGGAACGACTTGACGCAGCCGAGGGGGGACACCTATACTCGTTTGACCAAGACGAGGACGCGGTAAAGCGGGCGTGGAAAGACGACAGGTTCACGATGGTGTATTCCAACTTCCGGTTCATCACCAATTTCATGCGCTACTACGATGTCGACGGAGTCGACGGAGTGCTTGCCGACCTCGGGGTCTCGTTCCACCACTTCGACGACAGCGGGCGCGGGTTCTCGTTCAGGTTTGACGGACCGCTCGACATGCGCATGAACCGCCGCGCGCGCCGCTCGGCAGCCGCCATCATCGCCGAGGCAAGCGAGGAACGGCTTGCCGACATCTTCTACCTCTACGGCGAGCTGAAACAGTCGCGGCAGATTGCCCGGGCCATAGTCAGGGCACGCGAGTCGGGAACCCCGGTCGAGACCATCGGACAGCTTATCGCAATCGTCACCCCGATGCTTGACAGTCGCCGCGAGAAAAAAGAGCTCGCCTGCGTGTTTCAGGCACTCCGCATCGAAGTCAACGACGAGATGGGCGCACTGCGCGACCTGCTCCAAGGGGCGCTGCAAGTGCTCAAACCGGGCGGACGGCTTGCCGTCATCACCTACCACTCGCTCGAAGACCGCCTTGTCAAAAACTTCATGAAGACAGGCAACTTCGAGGGGAAAGTGGAAAAAGACTTCTACGGACGGCTGCTCGCCCCGATGAAGCCAGTCAGCAACCGCCCCATCGTCCCCGACGAGGCCGAAATCGCAGCCAACCCCCGCTCGCGCAGCGCAAAACTGCGAGTCAGCGAAAAAATAACAGAGAAAAGATAACAGAGAAAAACAGCAACCCGGTTTGTCCCGGCGGCGGACTTCAGTCCGCCATCCCCCGTCAGCCACAACCAATCAATCCCCCGTCAGCCACAACCAATCAACCGAAACAATGTCCACGCACCGTTCATCATTCATCTCACGCCTCTTTCGCGGCCAGCTGCTGTCAAGCGACTTTTTCGCCCGCAACTGGCTGCCGGTGCTCATCACGATACTCGTCATAATGGTGTATATCACCAACAAATATGTCTGCCAGACCAACATGGAGAAAATCGCCGCCCTCACCCGCGAGCTCGAAGTAGTTGACAACGAAAAGGCACGCGAGCGCAGCGAGTTCATGGGACGCACCCGCGAGACATCCATGCAGCACCTCGTCGACTCCATGCATCTTAATCTCAAAGTACAGTCACACCCACCCTACAAGATTCCCCGAAAATGAAAAAAGACAACCGCAGCAACATTCTTTTCAGGTATGGCATCATCGTGTTCTGCATCCTGCTGCTGTCGGCCGGGATAGTCGCCAAAATGGTTGACACCACCATCCTCTCTGCCGACAAATGGAACGAGAAAGCCAACAAAGAGCTGTCGCGCGTCGACACCATCAACCCCACCCGTGGCAACATCCTCGCCGCCGACGGCAGCGTGCTTGCCACCAACCTGCGTTTCTATACCGCGCGCATCGACTACCGCAGCGAGAAATTCAACGAAAACCTCTACCGCTCCTGCATCGACTCCATCGCCGACAGCATGGCGCGATATTTCCCCTCCAAGACAACGGCCCAGTGGAAAGAACACCTGAGCAAGCCGTTGCAGAAACCGCGTGAAAAGCGGCCCCGCGCCTACCGGCTCATCTCGGGCCTCTCCCACAGCGATGTCGCCCGGCTGCGCACATTCCCGTTTTTCAAAATACGCAACCGCAACCGCAACGGCCTCACCACCGAGTCCTACCTGCGCCGTTTCAACCCCTACGGCGACATGGCGCGACGCAGCATCGGCGGCGTGGGCCAGACCCGCGTCAGCAAGGAGATTCACGGCATCTCGGGACTGGAAAAAGCACTTGACTCGCTGCTGTACGGCGTGGAGGGTTATGCCAAGAAAATCGCCCTGACCAAGAAAATCACCAACTGGACCGACGTGGCCGCGACACCGGGATATGACATCGTGACCACGATTGACATCAACATGCAGGACATCGTGGAAAACGAGCTGAACAACGTGCTCGACACCTGCAACGCCGACTGGGGCGTGGCCGTGCTGATGGATGTCAAGACCGGCGACATAAAGGCGATTTCCAATCTTGAGAAAAACCCCAACGGTTCAGGCTACATCGAGGCCCGCAACCGCGCCGTGATGGGTTATGAACCCGGCTCGGTCGTCAAGACCCTCTCGATGATGATCGCCATCGAGGACGGCATCGTCACCAATCTTGACGAAGTGCTTCCCACCGGCGCAGGATGGGCCTATGCGGGAGGACGCGCCATCACCGACGCCCACCACTCGGCATCAATCCGCGCGGGCGACGTTATCGAGCAGTCGTCCAACATCGGCATGGCACGAATCATAACGCGCCGCTACGACGAAAACCCCGGCGGCTTCTACTCGCGCGTCAAGAGCCTCGGTTTTCTGGAACCGATGAATACCGGAATCGCCGGCGAAGTGCCGCCACGGTTTGACAGCGTGCCCAGCGACCGCGGAGGACGCATCGCCCTGTCGCGCATGAGCTACGGCTACGCGACCGAGATTCCCCCTCTCTACACCCTCGCCATCTACAACGCCATCGCCAATGACGGCCGTTTCGTGCGCCCCCGCCTCGTCAAGCAGATCCGCGGCAACGGTGTCGACTCGGTCCTGCCCATATCCTACATGGGCAACGGACGCGCCTGTAGCGAAAAAACCGCTGCCACAATGAGGCAGATGCTGAAAAACGTCGTGTGGGGCGACCACGGCACAGGCAGGTTCCTGCGCAACAAGACAGTCGAGATTGCAGGAAAGACCGGCACATGCTACATGATTGAAAACGGCGCCTACAACACGTCGAAAAAGCGTCTCGCCTTCTGCGGATTCTTCCCCGCCGACAAGCCCAAATATTCATGCGTGGTGCTGACCTGCCACCCGACGCGCAACTTCTTTGGCGCGGCGACCACGAGCGGGCAGGTACTGCGCAACATCGCCCTGAAACTCTACTCGCGCGGAATGCTCGGCAACAGCTCGGATTATACCGCCGACGGCACCAATGGCACGTCGCCCACTTTCTTCGCCACCCCGTCGGGCGACCCGTTCGGCCACTTCCGCGCCGAGTTCTCGATGCCGGGTGTGCGCAAGGCATTAAAAGCTCCCGGCAAGAACCACCGCCCGGGCACCGTGCCCGATGTCAAAGGATATGGTATCCGAGACGCAATCGTCACCCTTGAAAAAGCCGGTTATGACGTGAAAATCGACGGCGCCGGGCATGTCTCCTCCCAGTCACCGGCAGCCGGCGCGATAGCCTCGCGCGGCACATGCGTGACACTGACGCTGAGAAACTGAATGAGAAATAAAAAATTAACAGATAACAAATTAACGGGTCTGTCCGGGCAACGGGCTTTATTCCGTCGCCCCCTCGGGCCAAAACACTGACAACCTCGTGAAACCACTTTACGCTCTGCTTGAGCCACTTGAAATCGAAAATATACTCGGCAGCGACCGCATCGACATCGTGTCGCTGACAGCCGACTCGCGCAAAGTCGAGCCGGGGACACTGTTTGTCGCCGTGCGCGGCGTGAATGTCGACGGCCACACGTTTATCGACGCCGCCGTGCAGAAAGGCGCGACGGCCGTCGTGTGTGAGGAACTTCCGGCAATGACATCGACAGGAGTCACCTACATCGTCGTCCCCTCGTCGGCCATCGCCCTCGGCTATCTCGCCTCGCAATGGTGGGACAACCCCTCGCGCAAGCTGAAACTCGTCGGGGTGACCGGCACCAACGGCAAGACGACAACCGCGACACTCATCTATGAGATGGCGCGCCTCATGGGTTACAAGGCGGGACTCCTCTCTACCGTTGCCAACTATATCGAGACCGAGCGCATCCCCGCCGACCACACCACCCCCGACCCGCTCACCCTCAACGAGCTGCTCCACCGCATGGTCGAGGCCGGATGTGACTACGCCGCGATGGAGGTCAGCTCCCATGCCGCCGACCAGCACCGCATCGCGGGACTCGAATTTGCCGGAGGCATCTTCACCAACCTCACGCGCGACCATCTCGACTACCACAAGACCGTCGATGCCTACCTGAAGGCCAAAAAGTCATTCTTCGACATGCTGCCGCCCACCGCTTTCGCGCTCACCAATGCCGACGACAGCACCGGCGAGGTGATGCTGCAGAACACCCGCGCCCGCAAGTATTCCTACTCGCTGCACGGCGATGCCGACTTCACGGGGCGCATCGTCGAGAGCCGCCTCGACGGCACCCTCCTGTCGCTCAACGGCCTCGAAGTGGAGCTGCTGTTCACGGGACGCTTTAACGCCTACAACCTCACCGCCGTCTACGGCGCGTCGGTTCTTCTCGGATGGAACCGCGACGAGGTCCTTGTCAATATGAGCCGCCTCGTCCCCGTGGCCGGACGTTTTCAGGCGTTCCACTCACCCAAAGGCTATACCGCCATCGTCGACTATGCCCACACACCCGATGCCGTGGTCAACGTCATCGCCGCCATCCGCGAGGTAATCGGCCGCGACGGCGAAATCATAACCGTGGTCGGGGCCGGAGGCAACCGCGACAAGGGAAAACGCCCCATCATGGCCCGCGAGGCCGCCTCGCGCAGCCAGCGCGTCATCCTGACCAGCGACAACCCCCGTTTCGAGCAACCCGAAGACATCATCCGCGACATGGAGGCGGGACTTGACGAGGAGATGCGCCGCCGCACCCTCCACATCACCGACCGCCGCGAGGCCATCCGCACGGCAGCCGCCCTCGCCTCTCCCGGCTCAGTCATCCTCATCGCGGGAAAAGGCCACGAGGACTATCAGGAAATCGCAGGCGTAAAACACCACTTCGACGACCGCGAGGTAGTTATGGAGATTATCAACGAAGACTCAACCACCCTAAACCCTAAACTGTAAACCCTGCATGCTCTACTATCTATTCGAGTATCTCCAGCAACTTGACTTTCCCGGGGCGCGGCTGATGAACTACATCACCTTCCGCTCGGGCGCGGCCTTGCTGCTGTCGCTGTTCATCACCATCGTCTTCGGCCGCCGCATCATCAACCGCCTGCAACTGATGCAGGTGGGGGAAATAGTGCGCGACCTCGGCCTCGAAGGGCAGATGAAGAAGACCGGAACCCCCACCATGGGCGGCATCATCATCATCCTTGCCATCATCGTGCCGTGCCTGCTCGTGGGAAACCTCTCCAATATCTACATGATTCTGATGCTCGTGTCGACCTTCTGGCTCGGCACGCTGGGTTTCCTCGACGATTATATCAAAGTGGCCAAGCACGACAAGGAGGGACTCAACGGACGGTTCAAGATTGTCGGGCAGGTGGGTCTCGGACTGATTGTCGGACTGACTATGTGGCTCAACCCCGACATCACCATCCGCGAAAACGTCGAGACAATCAACGAGGAAAACCAAGAGGTCGTGATTACCTATGTCCCCGAGAACGTCAAGTCGACACAGACCACCATCCCGTTTGTCAAGAACAACAACTTTGACTACGCCAGCCTGACCCGGTGGATGGGCGACCATGCCGAGACAGGCGCGTGGGTTCTGTTCATCATCGTCACCATCCTCGTCGTGGCCGCGACAAGCAACGGTGCAAACCTTACCGACGGCCTCGACGGCCTCTGTGCGGGGACATCGGCCATCATCTGCGTGGCCCTCGCCATCATGGCCTATCTCGGAGGCAACATTATCTACTCCCACTACCTTAATATAATGTATATACCCGGCAGTGAGGAACTGGTAGTGTTCATGAGCGCGTTTATCGGCGCGCTCGTCGGGTTCCTGTGGTATAACGCTTATCCGGCCCAAGTATTCATGGGCGACACCGGATCGCTCACCATCGGCGGCATCATCGCCGTCTTCGCCCTGCTCATCCACAAGGAGCTGCTCATCCCCATCCTCTGCGCCATCTTCTTTGTCGAAGACCTCTCGGTAATGCTTCAGGTGGCTTACTTCAAGTACACCAAACGCAAGACCGGCGAGGGAAAACGCATCTTCAAGATGACCCCCCTCCACCACCATTACCAGAAACCGGGCAACAGCGGCATTCAGGCCCTCATCCAAGCACCCCTCGCCGCCATTCCCGAGTCAAAGATCGTGACACGTTTCTGGATTGTCGGAATCTTCCTCGCAGTAATCACTTTTGCAACATTGAAAATCAGATAACACAGGATATGAATCAGAAAAAACTTGTCGTTCTCGGCGCCGGCGAAAGCGGTGTCGGAGCCGCCATCCTCGGTAAGGAAAAGGGATGGGACGTGTTTGTGTCAGACTACGGCACCATCGCCCCCCATTACCGCGAGATGCTCGACAGCGAAAACATACCGTGGGAAGACGGCCGTCACTCGATGGACCGCATCCTTGCCGCCGACGAGATTGTGAAATCGCCCGGCATCTCTCCCTCCACCCCGGTCATGAAGGCCGTAACCGAGGCGGGGATTCCCGTCATCTCCGAAATCGAGTTTGCGGGACGCTACACCGATGCCAAGATGGTCTGCATCACCGGCAGTAACGGCAAGACAACGACCACGCTGCTCACCTATCACATCCTGAAAGACGCCGGAGTCAACGTGGGACTGGCCGGAAACGTGGGGCGCAGCCTCGCGTTGCAGGTCGCCCGCGAGCACCACGATGTCTACGTCATCGAGCTGTCGAGTTTCCAGCTTGAAAACATGTATGACTTCAAGGCCAATGTCGCCGTGATTCTCAACATCACCCCCGACCATCTCGACCGCTACGACTACAAGATGCAGAACTATATCAACGCCAAGTTCCGCATTCTCAACAACATGGGGCCGCAGGATGCCTTCATCTACTGGCAGGACGACCCCGTCATCACCGCCCAGCTGAAGCATTTCGCCACCGAGGCGCGGAAATATCCGTTTGCCGAACGCCCCGAGCCGGGAACCCACGCCTATATCGACGACGAGAGCGAACTGGTCATCGACACTCCCGAGACAACGCTCAACATGCCCCGCGCCGAGCTGTCGCTCAACGGCCTCCACAACCTTTACAACTCCATGGCCGCCGCCCTGTCGGCATGCCTGCTCGACATCCGCCGCGACGACATCCGCCGCGCGCTGTCTGACTTCGAGGGAGTGGAACACCGCCTCGAATATGTCGACACCATCAACGGTGTGCGCTACATCAACGACTCCAAGGCCACCAACGTGAACTCGTGCTGGTATGCCCTCGAATCGGCCACACCCGGCACCGTCCTCATCCTCGGGGGCAAAGACAAGGGTAACGACTACACCGAAATCGAGCCGCTCGTCAGGGAAAAGGTGAAAGCGATCGTGTGCATGGGCAAAGACAACACCAAGCTGCTCGACTTCTTCACCGGCAAAGTCGACACCATTGTCGACACCCACTCGATGGAAGAAGCGGTAGCTGCCTGCGCCTCTATCGCCACCGACGGCGACTCGGTGCTGCTGTCCCCATGCTGCGCCAGTTTCGACCTATTTACAAGCTACGAGGACCGTGGCCGCAAGTTCAAGGAAGCAGTCCACGCCCTGAAAGGCGCGGACAAGTGAAAGATTAACCTTTCACCCCCTTCACCCTTCACCCCTTTCACCCTTCACCCCTTTCACCCTTCACTTTTCACATAAAAAATGGACACCACCCTCACTCCCCCCGTCGCTGAAGTCGATCAGGCGCCCGCTGCGGTCGCCAACAGTGACAAGCACATCTGGGGCATATTCATCGCCCTCTGCATCATCTCGGTCATCGAGCTTTACAGTGCCTCGTCGCGCGAGGTCTCAAGCTCGTCAATCGGAGTGGTCGGCCCGGTCGTGCGCCATCTCGTCATGCTGCTCGGAGGCGCGTTTATCGTGTGGATACTCTCGCGCCGCCATTACCGCGACTTCATACCGCTGACATTCGGCTTCGCCCTCGTCAGCGTCGTCATGATGGTATATGTGATGTTTTTCGGCGACATCGTCAACGGCGCGCGCCGCTCGCTGACAATCTTAGGCATAGGCATCTATCCCGCCGAGATGGTCAAAATATCGTCGGTGCTGCTTGTCGCGCTTGTCATGACATGGAATCAGAACCCCAAGGACATAGGCATAACCTCCACGGGGGTCAAAATATCGGCAATAGTCATCCTTCTTTTCTCGTTGCTGCTTGTAAAGCAAGGACTTACCAACACGCTCCTGCTTGTCGCCATCAGCTACTCGATGATGATAATCGGCGGCGTGAAATTCCGCCATCTCGCGCTTGTGACCCTCGTCTACATCGTGTGTGGCGGCATCTTTGTCCTTTTCCTCGCCAAGGATGACAAACCCGACGACGAAATCGCCGCCGGGCCTCAGACCGAAATTGTCGAGGGCGGGTCAAAAGTAGGCCCGAGCCGTTTTGACACATGGGTCGCCCGGTTTGACCGTTTTTTCGACAAGTCAAAACCGAAATATGAGATGGAAATAGATGCCAAGAACCGTCAGGAGATGTACTCGTTCATGGCACAGGCCAACGGCGGCATCGTAGGAGTCTTCCCCGGCAACTCCCGCGAGGCATCACGACTGCCACTGGCCTTTTCCGACTACATATTTGCCATCATCATCGAGGAAATGGGCTTCGTCGGCGGACTCGTGGTCCTCGTCCTCTACCTGTGGCTGCTCGGCCGCGCCGCCGGTATCGCCTCCCGGTGCAACCGCACCTATCCCGCGCTGCTGGTCATGGGGATGTCGGTCCTCATAGCCTTTCAGGCACTGTTCCACATGGCCATCGTCACCGGCGTGTTCCCTGTCTCGGGGCAGCCGCTGCCGCTCATATCCAAGGGAGGCACGTCAATCGTGGTCACGGCGATAGCCTTCGGCATCATGCTCAGCGTCTCGCGCACCGCGACACGTCAGGGCAACAAAAAACAGGAAATCAAAGAGGAAATCGAGGCTTTGCCCGAGCAGTTCCGCGACGAAAACCCCATGAAACTCTAAAAGGTTGTTTAAGAGGGCGTTTCATAAAGGCCTCTTAAGTTATCAACACTGTTAAACTTTCCACCGGGTATAATTGTATAAGATAAAAAATGTCAACAATGTCATCACATCCGTTAAAAGTCCTCATCAGTGGCGGAGGGACCGGCGGCCACATTTTCCCGGCCCTCTCGATTGCCAACGCTTTGCGCCGCCGCAACCCCGAGACCGAGATTCTCTTTGTCGGGGCCGAAAACCGCATGGAGATGGAGCGCGTCCCCGCTGCCGGATACAGGATTGAAGGACTCCCCGTGGCGGGATTTGACCGCAAGCGGCTGTGGCGCAACTTCAAGGTGGTGTGGAAACTGTTTAAATCACTGCGCAAGGCCCGCGGCATAATGGCCGGGTTCAACCCCGACATCGCAATCGGAGTGGGAGGCTATGCGAGCGGCCCCATGCTCAAGGAGGCGCAACGGCGCGGAATCCCCACCCTCCTTCAGGAACAGAACTCCTATCCCGGCGTGACCAACAAACTGCTCGCCAAGAAAGCGGCGGCAATCTGCGTGGCCTACGACAACATGGAGCGTTTCTTCCCCGCCGAAGTCATCACCAAGACCGGCAATCCCGTGAGGGCCGACCTTGACGCGCTCGCCATCACTCAGGAAGATGCAAAAAAAGAACTGGACTTTGACCCGTCGCGCCCGCTGGTCCTCGTCGTGGGCGGAAGCCTCGGCGCAGGAACCGTCAACCGCGCTGTCAAGGCCATCGTCGACCGCGGCTCCCTCCCCGAAAACGCCCAGCTGATGTGGCAGACAGGCAAGTACTACATCGACGACTACAAGGACTGCGCCCCGGGTCGCGACGATGTGAAAATCATGCCGTTTGTATCACGCATGGACCTTGCCTACCGCGCCGCCGACATCGTCGTGTCACGCGCAGGCGCCGGAACCATCTCCGAGCTCCAGAACCTCGGCAAGGCCGCGATTCTCATCCCGTCGCCCAACGTCGCCGAAGACCATCAGCGCAAAAACGCTCAGGCTCTCGCCGACCGCGAGGCCGCCGTGATGATTCTCGATGCCGACGCGGTCAGCAGCCTCCCCGGCGAGCTTGCCTCGCTCCTTGCCGACCGAGACCGCCGCAGCCGCCTGCGCGACAACATCGCTGCAATGGCACTGCGTGGTGCCGATGACAGGATTGTCGACATCGTCTACAACATCGTGTCTAACCGTTAAAACTATTGTTATGAATCTCGAATCGCTAAAAATCATATACTTTGTCGGTGCCGGCGGCATCGGCATGGCAGCTCTCGAACGCTACTTCCTCGCCCGCGGACTGCGCGTGGCCGGTTATGACCGCGCCCCCTCGGAACTGACCGAGGCCCTTGAGGCCGAAGGGGTCACGATGACTTTCAACGACACTCCCGACACGATTCCCGCCGAGTTCCGCGACCCGGCCGACACTCTCGTCGTCTACACCCCCGCCGTACCCGCGTCGCTCCCCATCATGGAGTGGTTCCGCGACAACAGCTTTCAGATTGTGAAACGCGCCGAGGTGCTGGGACTTGTCACACGCAACTCCCGCAGCATCTGTTTTGCCGGGACACACGGCAAGACAACCACGTCGTCAATGGCGGCCCACCTGCTCAACTCGGGCGCGATAGGCTGCAACGCATTCGTCGGCGGTGTCATGAAGAACTATGGCAGCAACTTCCTGCTCAGCCCCTCGTCGCCCTACTCGGTAATCGAGGCCGACGAGTTTGACCGCTCGTTCCACTACCTTCGCCCCTTCGTGGCGGTCATCACGGCCACCGACCCTGACCACCTCGACATCTACGGCACCGAGGAAGCCTATCTTGAAAGTTTCGCCCATTTCACCGAGCTGGTGCAACCCGGCGGCTACCTCATCCTTCACGAAGGACTGAAACTGAAACCGCGTCCCGCCGAGGGTGTCACCGTCTATACCTATTCCCGCGACAAGGGTGACTTCCATGCCTCCTACATCCGCCGTGACAACGGCACGGTGACATTTGACATCGTGACCCCGCGCGGCACCATCCGCAACGTCAACCTCGGCGTTCCCGTCGAGGTCAATATCGAAAACGCCGTGGCCGCCGTGGCCGCCGTGGCCGTCACCGCGGCTTTTGAACCCGAGACGGTGCGCGACGCAATGTCGACCTACCGCGGCATCAAGCGCCGTTTCGAGACATGGTACAAGGAGCCGGGAGCCAAGGGCCGCGTCATCATCGACGACTATGCCCACCACCCCGAGGAAATCCGCAACGCCATCGCCTCGGTGCGCGCCCTCTATCCGGGCCGTCACCTGACCGTGGCGTTCCAGCCCCACCTCTACACCCGCACCCGCGACTTCGCCCCGGAGTTTGCCGACGCACTGTCGGCCGCCGACGCCGTAATCCTCACCGACCTTTACCCCGCCCGCGAGGAACCGATTGAAGGAGTCAGCAGCGAAATCATCTTTAACAATGTTAAATGCGACGATAAGGTAATGATTTCCAAAGAAAATTTGACAGAAACGCTAAAAAATCGTAACTTTGACATCCTGTTGACCATGGGCGCGGGCGATATGTGCAATTTCCTCCCCGAGGTAGTTGAAATGGCCCGCCACCGGCACGAGACAGTCGGATAAACAACAATATAACCCCCTCCGATAAACCAGACGTTATCAATGACCAAGACCCTGCGCATTATCAGCACACTATTGCTCATCGCCTACCTCGCGGTGGCGACGGCTATGGCTGTGCGCGACTCGGGCACAGAGCGCTGCAGGGGGATTGAGATAACGGTCGGCGGCGAGACCGAGACCCCGTTTGTCACAGCGGCCGAGCTGGCCCGCGAGCTTGACTCGCTCCCCGCCCATGCCGCAGGGATGCCGCTCGACGAAATCAACCCTCAGACACTGCGCAAGCGGCTGATGGAGGTCGACAAAATCGAGGATGTCAGCGTCGTCACCTACACCGACGGCTCCATACACATCTCGGCGACCCCGATTATACCTGTCGCACGAGTCTTTGACGGCAGCAGCTCCTACTATGTCAACCGCGCGGGAAAGCGAGTGGAGGCAACCGCCCGCTATCACAGCGACGTGCCTGTCATCGCCGGGCATTTCAATCAGGCCGACAGCCTGTTTACCCCCCTGTCGCTTCTCCCGCTGATCAACTATATCAACAATGACTCGGTGTGGCGGTCTTTTATCACCATGATAAAGGTCGACTCGCCACGAGACATAATCCTCGTCCCCACCATTCGCGAGCATGTGGTCAACATCGGCTCCACGGCCCGTCTTGATGACAAGTTCTCGCGTCTGCGCCGTTTCTACAACGAAGTGCTCCCCGTGAAAGGCTGGGAAATGTATGACACAGTGTCAGTAAAATGGAACGGACAGGTCGTGGCCACCCGGCGCAAGAAAAATGTCGCCCCTGCGGCCATGACAGTCTATGACGACGAGGAAGCGGTGGACACCGGCACCATGCTCGCCGGCGACAACGTGGCTCCGGGACAGACAATCCCGGGACGCGAAGCCCACAACGAAAAGCCGATTCCCGCCGCGACCAAGAGAATAACAAACTAACAACTAACCAACTCCCCATCCCCCACCACAATGGAAGAAGAAAAATATATCGTAGCTCTCGAAATCGGGAGTTCCAAAATCAAAGGTGCCGTCGGCGTCCTCGAACCGGGCGGTTCCTTGACGGTAAAGGCAGTCGAGGAAGAAAAGCTCGTTGACAGCGTGCGTTACGGCTGCATCCGGAATGTGGCCGAGACCTCGCGCACCATACGCCTCATTGTCGACCGGCTCGAAAGCCGCATGGCCCCGCGAAAAATCGAAGGGGTATATGTCGCCGTGGGGGGGCGCTCCGTTTCATCTTCCGTTATCGACATCGAACGCCGGCTGCCCAACGAGCAGGAGATTACCTCAAGCCTCATCGACGAAATTTTTACCGAGGCCCTGTCACAGCCGCTCCACGAGCGCGCGGTCATCGACGTGACACCCCGCGACTTCCGCGTCAACGGCGCGCCCGCCAAGCAGCCGGTCGGAAACTACGGCAGCAACATCATCGCGTCGCTCAACCTCGTCAGCTGCCGCTCTCAGCTTCTCAACAACCTCAAACTCGTCATCGAGGAACGCCTTCACCTGAGGATACGCGACATTTTCGTGCGCCAGCTCATCGAGGGAGACCTCGTGCTGCTCAACGACGAAAAACGCCTCGGCTGCATGCTCGTCGACTTCGGAGCCGAGACAACCACTGTCTCCATCTACAAGAACGGCGCATTGCAGTATCTCGTAACCCTCCCTATGGGGTCACGCAACATAACCATCGACATCACCTCGCTCAACCATCTCGAAGAACAGGCCGAGGTGCTGAAAACCAACGGCGGCAACGCCATGCCGGGAGCCGACAACGCCCCCTACACAGCCTACGGTCACGACTTTACCGAAATCAACAACTATATATCGGCCCGCGCCGGGGAAATCATCGCCAACATAATGGAGCAGATGAGCATCGCCGGTTTCGCGGCTGAAAATCTTCCGGGCGGCATAATCATCGTGGGACAAGGCGCGAAACTCAACGGTTTCACGCGCCGGTTGGAAAACATGAGCAGGATGAAAGTGCGCGTCGGGATGCCGTCGTCACGCATCCGCATCGCCGACAGCCACATCGCGCCCGCCGACTCGGTCGATGTCATCGCCCTGCTCAACGCAACACGCGACAGCGCGGTGGAATGCATGACCCGCCCCGCGCCGACAGTCACCCCGACACCCGTCGTGGTAATCGACACACCCGCCGTAGTCATCGACGAGCCTAAACCCGAGCCGGTCAGCCAGCCCGCCGCCCAGACTGCCCAGCACAAGGCACCCGACTTCCCCTACGAGCCGGTAAAGCCGATTGAAGAAAAGCCGCAACCGCGTGCCGAGGAGAGAAAACCAGCCGCGGCAGAAGACAGACCCCACACCGTTCCGGAACCGAAAAAACAAGGATGGGGACAGCGTATGCTCGCCGGATTCCGCGACCGCGTCGCCGACCTGTTCACAGAACCTAACGAGGACGAGTGACAATATTTTGAATTTCATCGCCAATATATCATATACTGACTAATATGGACTACAACAACCATAATAACTCTCCCATTGACGACTCGTCGGCCTTCAAGAACGACGATCAGAAAGAAGTGATTATAAAAGCAATCGGCGTAGGCGGCGGCGGCAACAATGCTGTCAACCACATGTATCGCGAAGGCATCAAAAGCGTGTCGTTTGTCAACATCAACACTGACCGTCAGGCACTCCGCAACTCGGCAGTTCCCAACACTCTTGAAATTGGCGACGGACTGGGCGCGGGCAACAAGCCTGAAAAAGCATCGGCATTTGCCGAGGACAGTGCCGAAGAAATCGCCGCACTCTTTGACGACGACACCAAGATGGTGTTCATCACCGCCGGCATGGGCGGAGGCACAGGCACGGGAGCCGCTCCCGTTGTGGCCCGTATCGCCAAGGAACGCGGACTGCTGACAATCGGAATCGTGACAATCCCGTTCCTCTTTGAGGGCCAGAAGAAAATCAAGAAAGCCATCGCCGGCGCCGACGAGATGGCCAAATATGTCGACGCGCTGCTGGTCATCAACAACGAGCGGCTGACCGAGATATACGGCGACCTTGACTTTGTCAACGCCTTCGGTAAAGCCGACGATACCCTCTCGATAGCCGCCCGCTCAATCTCGGAAATTATCACCATCGACGGTTATATGAACCTCGACTTCAACGACGTGGACACGACTCTGCGCGCCGGTGGCGCGGCCATCATCTCGTCAGGGTACGGCGAAGGGGAACAGCGCGTTACCAAGGCGATACAGGACGCGCTCAACTCGCCGCTGCTCAAAAACCGCGACATCCTCGGGTCCAAGCGACTGCTGTTCAACCTCTATTTCTCGCGCGAGGCCGAGGACAAGTTCCTCATCAGCGAGACCAACGAGATTACCGATTTCATCTCGACCCTCAACCCCGAAGTGGATGTAATCTGGGGTGTAAGTTTCGACGATACCCTCGGCGACATGGTGAAGATGACCATCCTCGCGGCCGGATTTGACGTGACAATCAGCGAGGAGGAAGATGACATTATCAGGTCCCGCAAAGCCGTGCGCAAACCCCAGCCTCCGGTTTTCGGAACACCCGGCGGCACAACCGCCGCGACAACGTCGCAACCCCAGCCCCAGCGTCATCAGGCCGAGGCTGAGAAACCCGAAATCTCGGCACAGAGAATCAAGCAGGAATATGGCGACGACCTCGCTTTCCGCAAAGAGCGCGCGAGCTACATTGTGCTCGGCTCCAACCAGCTCGATGACGACATGGTGTGTGACACGCTTGAACGCACCCCGACCTACAAGCGCGAAAAACGCATCGCTGAGGAACTGCGCGCCCAAGCATCGACTCGCCCTGCCGACCCCCGCTACATGCAACCCTCGCCACTGTCCTCGACTCAGACCTTTCCCTACGGCGGATACCGCGACCCGATGCAGGGACGCAAAATCGAATTTTAGGAAAATCCACATCCTGATTGCAGGGGCGCGATGTCTCGCGCCCCTGCAATCCAAAAATTCACCGCCGGTCAAACGGCGTCACTATCGCCACTTCACTGTCTGACAACATTCTAACCTTAAAAATAATCATCATGGAACATTTACTTTTCTGGATTGTGCCCGCATCGTCGCTACTGGCGCTCTTGCTGGCATGGTACTTCTACCGGCAGATGATGCGGGAAAGCGAAGGCACCCCGCTCATGCAGAAAATCGCCTCCTATGTCCGTCAGGGCGCGATGTCCTATCTAAAGCAGCAGTACAAAATCGTGGGACTCGTATTCCTCGGCCTCGTAGTGCTGTTCTCTATTATGGCCTACGGTTTCCAGCTTCAGAACCCGTGGGTTCCCGTCGCGTTCCTCACAGGCGGCTTCTTCTCGGGCCTCTCGGGATTCCTCGGGATGAAGACAGCCACCTATGCCTCGGCGCGCACCGCCAACGCTGCCCGCAATTCGCTCAACTCGGGCCTGCGCGTGGCTTTCCGCAGCGGCGCGGTGATGGGCCTCGTAGTCGTGGGCCTCGGATTGCTCGACATCTCCTTCTGGTATCTGATTCTCGACTGGTGTGTGCCGGTTGACGCAGCCACCCCGACCGCCAAGCTCTGCATGATTACGACAACGATGCTCACCTTCGGCATGGGCGCGAGCACGCAGGCACTTTTTGCCCGTGTGGGCGGCGGTATCTATACCAAGGCCGCCGACGTGGGCGCCGACCTCGTGGGCAAAGTCGAGGCAGGAATTCCCGAAGATGACCCGCGCAACCCCGCCACTATCGCTGACAACGTGGGCGACAACGTGGGCGACGTCGCCGGCATGGGCGCTGACCTTTACGAGTCCTATTGCGGCTCCATCCTCGCCACCGCCGCACTCGGCGCCGCAGCCTACATGACAAGCGGTGACACCGTCATGCAGTTCAAGGCGGTAGTAGCGCCGATGCTCATCGCCGCTGTCGGAATCATCCTCTCCATCATCGGCATTTTTGCCGTGAAAACCAAGGAAAACGCAACGATGAAAGACCTCCTCGGCTCCTTGTCGCTCGGCACAAATCTCTCATCAGTCCTCATCGTCGCCGCCACATTCCTGATTCTGTGGGCATTACAGCTCAACAACTGGGTCAATATCTCTCTCGCTGTCGTAATCGGCCTCCTTGTAGGTATCGTCATCGGCCGCTCGACCGAGTATTACACATCACAGTCCTATGCCCCCACCAAGAAACTCGCCGAGAGTGGAAAAACCGGCCCCGCGACAGTGATTATCTCGGGCGTGGGCCTCGGCATGGTCTCGACCGCCGTCCCCGTTCTCGCCGTTGTCGTCGGCATAATTCTTTCCTACTGGCTCGCGTCAGGCTTTGACTTTGCCAACGTCTCAATGGGCCTCTACGGCATCGGTATCGCCGCCGTCGGTATGCTCTCGACACTCGGCATCACACTCGCGACCGACGCCTACGGCCCCATCGCCGACAATGCCGGCGGGAACGCCGAAATGAGCGGCCTCGGCAAGGAAGTGCGCCGTCGCACCGACGCGCTCGACTCCCTCGGCAACACCACCGCCGCTACCGGCAAGGGATTTGCCATCGGCTCGGCCGCCCTCACCGGCCTCGCCCTGCTGGCATCCTATATCGAGGAAATCCGCATCGGTCTCGACCGCCTCGGACAGACAGCCATCAACCTCGGCGACATCACAAAGCCGATTCACGAGGCGACATTTACCGACTTCATGACCTATTATGATGTCAACCTGATGAACCCCAAAGTCCTTTCGGGCATGTTTATCGGCTCGATGATGGCCTTCCTGTTCTGCGGCCTGACAATGAACGCCGTAGGCCGCGCCGCCGCCCACATGGTCGAGGAAGTGCGCCGCCAGTTCCGCGAAATCAAGGGTATCCTGACCGGCAACGCCGAACCCGACTACGCCCGCTGCGTACAGATTTCCACCCTCGGCGCACAGCGTGAAATGGTGTTCCCGTCGCTCCTTGCCATCATCGCCCCCATCCTGACCGGCCTCATCTTCGGCGTTCCCGGAGTCATCGGCCTCCTCGTAGGCGGACTCTCGGCAGGATTTGTCCTCGCCATCTTCATGGCCAACGCAGGCGGAGCTTGGGACAATGCCAAGAAATATGTCGAGGAAGGCAACTTCGGCGGCAAAGGCAGCGAAGTCCACAAGGCCACCGTTACCGGCGACACCGTCGGCGACCCATTCAAGGACACATCGGGCCCCAGCCTCAACATCCTCATCAAACTGATGTCAATGGTCGCCATCGTCATGGCAGGCCTCACCGTCTCGTGGAGCTTGTTCTAACCTGACGAGATTATCTTTATACGCCGTGGGTTGCAAGGATGCTACCCACGGCTATTCATATATTGAACATTATGTATTGGACTTGGGGACGAAGCGGGAGGAGATGAGGCCGGAGAGGAAGCCGATTATGGTGATGACGGCGAGGACGACGAGGATGTCGGGGAAATGGAGGACTACCGGGTAGTGGTCAATCGACATCCGGGAGGGGTCGCCTCCGAGGGTGATGAAACCGGTGGCTTGCTGGAGCAGGCACAAGGCGATGCCGAGCAGGAGTCCGACAATGCCGCCGACGGCTGAAATGAGGAATCCTTCGGTCAGGAAGATGCGGCGCACCATCGTGGTCGTGGCTCCGAGCGAGCGCAGGATGGTGATGCTTTCCTGTTTTTCAATAATGAGCATCGACATGGTCGAGAGGATGTTGAACGAGGCCATGACGAGGATAAACAGCAGCATGAGGAAGGTTATCCATTTCTCAATCTCAATCATGCGGAATGAGGTTTCTTCCTGTGCCATGCGGTCGGCGACACGGTAAGCGGGGCCTATGGCTGCCGAAATTTCGGCGACAGCACGCGACGGGTTGCTGCCGGGATGCAGGGCAATGTCGACCGAGGTGGCCTCGGTGGTATAGTCGAGCAACCGGCGCACGTTTTCAAGCGGCATCAGTGCGATGTCGGTATCGACCTCGGCCTGCTCGCTCTGATATACCCCGCTGACAATGAGCGAGTCGCTGCGAAACGCGCCGACAGGCAGGGCGGGGTTGATGCGGCCAAGGCGGCGCGGGACGTTGACAATGAAATAGTCGCCGTAGCCGGGTCGGGCGCCGAGCCTCACGGCGACACCCACGCTGAGCGTCGTGTAGGCCGCAAGCGCGTCGGGGCGGCGCATCTCGCCGTCGATAACGAGGTCGCGCCAAGCGGCAACGGAGTCATATCCTGCCGGAAGTCCGCGCATCACGACGGGAACCTGCCGGTCGCCATAGACTGCAAGAGCTCGTTCCTCCACGACCGGCATGGCGGTGGCCACACATGGCAGCTTTCTCACGGCTGCGGCAAGGGAGTCGGCATCGGCGATGACCTTGCCGCTGACAGCAGTAATCTTCACATCGGGGTCGACCACCGACAGGCGGGAGGAGGCAAGCTCGCTGAATCCGTTGAAAACCGACAGGACACATATCATCGCAAGCGCAGCCACGGCAATACCGGCCATCGATATCATGGAAATGACATTGACGGCGGCATGACTTTTCTTTGCAAGAAGGTATCGCGCTGCGATGCGGAGTATCATCAGTTTATCTCACTTTTCACGCCAAAATCAATCCTCGGCCAGAAGGCGGTCGATATTGGCAGCGTAGTCGAGGGAGTCGTCGATAAAGAATGTCAGCTCGGGTGTCTTGCGGAGCTGGAAACGTACTTTCTGTGCAAGTTCGTAACGGATAGTCTTGGCACTTTTCTTGATGCTTTCAAGAACTTCCTGAGACTTCTCGCCGGGGAAAATCGACAGGTAGACTTTGGCCACGCCGAGATCGGGCGACACGCGCACGATGCTTACCGACACGATGGTGCCGTGGGTCTTGGCGGTCTGCTGACGGAAAATTTCACTGAGTTCTTTCTGGAGCAGACGTGATATTTTGGCTTGACGTGTTGATTCCATAATTTTCTGTGTTAAATAAATTCTACGGATAGAACGCTGTCAGATGGTTTAAGGTTTGGATTTAAGGTTTAGACGATGGTGCCAAACCTTAAATCCAAACCTTAAACCGTTATATTCAGACCTCTTAGTCGATGATGTCAAATCCTGTGTATCGGCGCAGGCACTCGGGGACGATTATACCCTCGGGGGTCTGGTTGTTTTCGAGCAATGCGGCCATGATGCGGGGCAGCGCGAGAGCCGAGCCGTTGAGAGTGTGGCACAGGTGGGTTTTCTTGTCCTCGCCACGGTAACGGCACTTGAGACGGTTGGCCTGATAGGTCTCGAAGTTGGAAACCGACGAAACCTCCAGCCAGCGTTGCTGCGCGGCCGAGAACACCTCGAAGTCAAAGGTTATTGCCGAGGTAAAACTCATGTCGCCGCCGCATAGACGCAGGATGTGCCACGGCAGACCAAGTTTTTCAAGCAGTCCCTGAACATGGTCTTTCATTTCTTCAAGGGCGGCATAAGAGTTTTCGGGTTTCTCGATGCGCACGATTTCCACCTTGTCAAACTGGTGCAGGCGGTTGAGGCCGCGCACATCTTTTCCGTAGCTGCCGGCCTCGCGACGGAAACATGCCGAGTAGGCACAATTTTTCTTGGGAAGGCTTTCGCCGGGTATAATCACGTCGCGGTAGATGTTGGTCACGGGGACTTCGGCAGTAGGAATCAGATAGAGTTTGTCCTCGTTGACGAAATACATCTGTCCTTCCTTGTCGGGGAGCTGGCCGGTACCGTAACCCGATGCCTCGTTGACAACGTAGGGGGGCTGGATTTCGAGGTATCCGGCTTTTCCGGCCTCGTCGAGGAAGAACTGAATCAGCGCGCGCTGCAGGCGGGCGCCTTTGCCGATGTAGACGGGGAATCCGGCACCGGTGATTTTCACGCCGAGGTCAAAGTCGATAAGGTTGTACTTGCGGGCGAGGTCCCAGTGGGGCAGCGCGTCCTCGGGGAGTTCGGGCATGGGGCCGCCTGTCTTCTCAACCACGTTGTCGGCAGCGGTCTTGCCTTGGGGCACAGCGTCGCAGGGGAGGTTGGGAATGGTCAGCAGGATGTCGGTCGATTCCTTTTCGGCATCGGCCACACCGTCGGCGAGAGTCTTTTGCTCGCCTTTGAGAGCGGCCACGGTAGCCTTGGCGGCCTCGGCCTCGTCACGTTTACCTTCTTTCATGAGGCGACCGATAGAGTCGGCATGCTTTTTCAGGTCGGCCGCGAGATTGTCGGCCTTATATTGCAGCTGGCGACGCTCGGCATCAAGCTCAAGCAGTCGCGCGATGAGTTCTTTCCCGTCAAATCCCTTGACGGCGAGCCGCTCGACCACGCGTTCGGGATTTTCTTTTATCTGTTGGAGTGTCAGCATTTTAAAATTGTGAATTATGCATTAAGCATTGTTTAAGAGTTCCTTTGCTTTGGCCGAAATAGCACGACCGTCGGCACGGCCCGAGAGGGCCTTTGACGCCACGCCCATCACCTTGCCGATGTGGGCCGGAGAAGTTGCCCCGACTTGGGCGATGATTTTTTTCAACTCGGCAGTGAGTTCCTCGTCGGTGAGCTGCTTGGGGAGGTATTCCTCGATGACGGCAGCCTCGGCAAGCTCGTTGTCGCGCAGGTCGATGCGGTTCTGCTCGTCATAGATCTGAGCGGTCTCGCGACGCTGTTTGGCCATCTTGGCCAAGATTTTGAGGGCGGCCTCGTCGCTGAGAGAACCGTCGCCCCCTTTAGCGGTCTTGGCTTCGATAAACTCTTTCTTTATACCGCGCAGTGTCTCAAGACGCACCTTGTCGCGGGCAAGCATCGCGGCCTTTATGTCACCGCTCACTTTGTCAAAAAGCTCCATAATTACAATGGTTTTTCAGTTATTTTCTTCTAAAACGCAAAATTACTCCCTTTTCGGCTAATTTCCAAAAAATTCCACCGGTAGATTACATGGTGGAGATTCAGAACTTGCGGAATTCGAGAAGGGTGGAGTCGCTGTCGAGAATCATGGTGGAGCGATTGAGAGTCTCGACGCGGAAATCGACTATTGTGTCGCAGAGGCCGCGCGGACGCAGACCTTGGACCGAAGCTCCGATTGTGGCTACCTTGAGACGGCCGTCGTGGTGGTCAAAGCGCGAGTAGGTGAAAAAACTCTTGCCGGGGCGCATATCGACAATATCCATCAAGTCAAGGCTGAAGTCCCAGTAAACGCGGATGGGTCCGTCGATTTCTTCGCCGGTAGAGTGGTAGACCATGCGGGTTATCTGCCAGCGTCCGTCAAGGTCGCCGTTGTGGGACATTTTGTTACATGCCGTCATCGACAGCATGGCCACAAGCAGCATCAGAAAGTATTTGATATTTTTCATCTTAGTCATTTACTGAACGTTACTGTAATCATGCCCCCGATACTGTTGCCGATGTAGGTGCTCTTGTCGGCGGCAATGGCGCCTGAGAACTTCCATGCCTTGTAACGGCGTGGGCGGTAGGTGACCTCAATCATCCCTGTCCACACGTCGAGCACCTCGTCGAGAGGGTCGCCATATGTGCCCCAGTGGCGCACATAGGAGCCGAGCACGCGGTAGTGCCATCGGTCGTCGGGGTCGCCGCAGAATCCGCCGTGGAGGGCGATGATGCGGTTGCTGCGGAAATTGAGGCTGCCGTTTTTGTTATAGACAGGCGAGCCGAAAAGAGGGTTGCCGATAGCCTGGCCCCAATGCTGCCAGCCACTGTAGGTGGAATGGTTGTAATAGTTGTCGGCACCACTTATCTGGTCGGGGATAATGTTGTCAGTGTCATGATACACGGGTCCGGTCTGGTCCTTGCTGTAAATATATTCGCCGACGATGGTGGAGACAAAGGGGTTGCGGGGCAGTTCGATTTCAAGTCCCCACATGCCGTCGCGCCAACGGTATTCAAAGAACAGTTGCGAGTGGTCGGTGAACTGGTGCTCGTAATAGGCGCGGATGCTCATCGTCGGGAGCTGCCACTTTAGTGACGTGTTCCACGAGCCGAGCATGTCGCCGAGGATGTTGTTGTGGTCGACCGGGAGAGTCTCGAAGTCGCCCTTGTAGGGAAACAGGATGTTCCAGAAGTCCTTGAAACGATGCGGGATTTTTACCGGCCGCCTGCCCGGCTCGTAAAGAGTCCCGCTAAAACGGGCCGGCATTTCAAGACCGCCTTCAAACGTCAGCGGGAAACGACCGTTGCCAACGCGCACAAACAATGACTTGTCATGATACAGAACCTTTGTCGCATAAGGCCCACGCCCTTGGGTAAAGGTGCGCTGCCAGCGTCCGTCGGTAAAGATTCCGTAGGCGATGTGGCATTTAACAGCAAACCAGTCACGGGTGCCGGGAACGGTGAAATAGTCGAGCAGGCCGGCGCGCACCTGCGGAATCGGCAGGGCGTTGCCCGAATAAGTAAGTTCGCCGCTCGACAATTCGGGATTGACGAGCTCGGGCTGATAGATTTTAGACCCGACAACTATTCCGAGCTGTTTCCAGCGCATGTCGAAGTACATCTGCCTGACAAAAGTCTCGGCCTCAAAACGGTAGGCGCCGACGAGCTGTGCGCCAATCTCATAATCGACCACACTGCCGATGTCGCTGCGGTAAGTGAATCCACCCATCAGATAGCCGTTGTTGCGGCGTATTGACCCGAGGCCGTGACGGTTGGACACAAGCCACACAGGGGTGTGCTGCCCGGCCGAAAGGGAAACTCCGCTCTCGACACTGTAATGAAATCCGTCGGAAACCGACATCGAGTCTCGTTGGACTGCCGAGGCCGTCGCACCGTGCCCGGAAACCAAAGCTGAAAGCAAGATTATAAAATGTAGACCTGAGTGTAAACGCATAAAAAAATAACGCTCGAAATTACGCTGGGTTTAAAACTGTGTGAATTCCCAGACAAAATGACAGATAAGATGTATTTCTCGGGGTGCAAATATACGACAAAAAAACGAGTCTCAATGTTTTTTCTGAAAAACAGACTAATATTTTGCCATTTTTACCCTGCACTGCAATACTTTCAGCTAAATTTCACAATTCGTCACCGCGCCAACTCTCCACATCGAATATTTGTTGTAATTTTGTATCGTTTTTACAAAATTATACTGCCAAGTAATGCAACAAGAACATTATACCGGCTTGACCAGCGCCGAAGCTGCCGAAAGCCGCCGCAGAAACGGAGTGAACATCCTGACCCCGCCTGCCCGAGAATCCTTGTGGATCAAGTATCTCAAGACATTCCGCGACCCGCTGATTATCATTCTGCTTGTAGCGGGAGTGCTGTCGGTCGGCATATCTTTTTATGAGTACTACGGACTCGGCGAGGGAGTCGGCGTGTTCTTCGAGCCTGCGGGAATATTCCTAGCCATCCTTCTCGCCACGGGTCTCGGGTTTATCTTCGAGACCAAGGCCGCGCGGGAATTTGACATCCTCAACAAGGTCAATGACGACGAGGCGGTTCAGGTGGTGCGCGACGGAAACATCACCGAAATCCCGCGCAAGGACGTGGTCGTAGGCGACATCGTAATTCTAAATGCAGGACAGGAAATCCCGGCCGACGGGCGGCTGCTTGAGGCAGTCACGCTCAATGTCGACGAGTCGACACTGACAGGCGAGCCGATGTGTGCCAAGACCACCGACCCGGCCCACTTTGACAAAGACGCCACTTTCCCCAGCGACATGGTCATGCGCGGCACCAAGGTCATGGAAGGCCACGGGGTGATGGAAGTAACCGCCGTAGGCGATGCGACCGAAAACGGCAAGGTGTTCACCGCAGCGACTATCGATGACAGCGTAAGGACTCCGCTCAACGAACAGCTTGACCGCCTCGGAAAAATGATTACGCGCATCAGCTATATAATAGGTATAGCAGTTGTGGCCGGACGGTGCGCGATGTACTTTTTCAATGTCGACCAACCCGAGCTGTTCTCATTCATAGCCTATTTCCTGCAGACAATAATGATTGCCGTCACCCTCGTTGTGTGTTCCATCCCCGAGGGACTGCCGATGGCCGTGACGCTCAGCCTCGCCTACTCTATGAGGCGCATGTTGAAAACCAACAACCTCGTGCGCAAGCTCCATGCCTGCGAGACTATGGGAGCGACAACGGTTATCTGTACCGACAAGACCGGCACTCTGACCCAAAACCGGATGCAGGTGTTCCGCACCGACTTCTACGGACTCGAAGGAAAACAGCTCGGCCCCGACGCGCTCAGCACCGTCATCGCCGAGGGCATCGCAGCCAACTCTACCGCACAGCTCGACAAGAGCGACCCCGCAGCCGTCAAGGTTCTCGGCAACCCGACCGAGGGCGCGCTCCTGTTGTGGCTCGACAGTCAGGGAATCGACTACCGCGCGTTGAAAGACCGCGCCGAGACAATCGAGGAACTGCCGTTCTCGACCGAGCGCAAATACATGGCGACGGTCGTAAACAGCTCTACCGGCAAGCGAATCCTTTATGTCAAGGGCGCGCCTGAAATCATCTTCTCCATGTGCCGCAATATTCCCGAAGGGGTCACCAAGAAAGAGGTCGACGCCCGGTTGCTCGAATATCAGAACATGGCGATGCGCACCCTCGGATTTGCCTATCAGGAACTCGCTCCCGGCGATGCGACTATCAGCGACGGACGGGTGACCGCGACCAATCTTACCTTCCTCGGCATCGCGGCCATCTCTGACCCCGTGCGCCCCGACGTGCCCGACGCGGTGGCCGAGTGCATCCACGCCGGCATCGGAATCAAAATCGTCACCGGCGACACACCCGGGACCGCCCGCGAGATAGGCCGCGAGATAGGTCTGTGGGACGACAAGGCCGACGGTGACCGCAACATCATCACCGGCACCGAATTTGCCGCGCTCGACGACAAAGAGCTCCTTGACCGCGTCGACGACATCAAAATCATCGCCCGAGCGCGACCGATGGACAAGAAACGCCTTGTCGAGGCACTCCAGCAGCGAGGTCAGGTGGTAGCGGTCACGGGCGACGGAACCAACGACGCTCCCGCGCTGAAAGCCGCTCATGTCGGGTTGTCGATGGGCGACGGAACCTCCGTGGCCAAGGAGGCAAGCGACATCACCATCATCGACAACTCGTTTACCTCGATAGGCCGCGCCGTCATGTGGGGCCGCTCGCTCTACCGCAACCTTCAGCGGTTCATCCTGTTCCAGATGACAGTCAATGTCGTGGCATGCCTCATCGTCCTCGCCGGCTCCTTCATGGGGATGCAGTCGCCGCTGACCGTCACTCAGATGCTGTGGGTCAACCTCATCATGGACACATTTGCCGCAATGGCCCTCTCGTCGCTCCCGCCGTCGCGCTCGGTCATGGACGAGAAACCACGTTCACGCTCTGAATTTATCATCAACCGCCCCATGTGGCGGTTCATCATCGGTACCGGCGCGGTATTCTTCGTCTTCCTGATCGGGTTCCTCTACTGCCTCGAACACACTGACATCACGTCGCTGACCACAATCGGACATGCCGAATGGATTCCCGAGAACAAGGGCCTCAGCCCCTATGAGCTAAGCCTGTTCTTCACCACCTTCATCTTCCTCCAGTTCTGGAACATGTTCAATGCCAAGGCTTTCGCCACCCACCGCTCGGCACTCCATTTCAAGAACTGCGGAGAATTCCTCACCATCGCCCTGTTCATCCTCGTCGGGCAAGTAATCATCGTCACCATCGGCGGCCGTTTCTTCAACGTCGTCCCACTATCGGTGACCGACTGGCTCATCATCATCGGCTCGACATCGCTCGTCCTCTGGGCGGGCGAAATCCTCCGTCTCCTCAACCCCCGCAAATCGCGACAAACCGCGACGCTGAAATAACCGGAATTTGAGCGGTTTGTTGCATTAATTGACACAAGAGGGATAGGTTTCGAGAGGTTTTGTGGCTAACTTTGTGACAAAATCACTTCTATGATTAAGAATTTTGTCACGATACTTCTGGGATGCGCGTGCGCAGCTCAGGCTGCATCCGTCGAACCGGTCGACTATGTGAGCACGCTTGTCGGCACGCATTCGAGTTTTGAACTTTCGACAGGAAACACTTATCCGGCTATGGCTCTGCCGTGGGGCATGAATTTCTGGACCCCGCAGACAGGGAAAATGGGCGACGGATGGGGATATACCTACGACGCGCCAAAAATCAGAGGGTTCAAGCAGACCCACCAGCCGAGTCCGTGGATCAACGATTACGGCCAGTTTGCCCTCATGCCCGTGACCGACGCGCCGCGTTTCGGCGAAGATGACCGCGCGAGCTGGTTCAGCCACAAGGCCGAAACCGCCACACCTTATTATTACCGCGTCTATCTTGCCGACCATGACGTGGTGACCGAAATGACCCCGACGATGCGTGCCGCCGCATTCCGGTTCACGTTTCCCGAGAGCACTCTGTCAACCGTGGTCATCGACCCTATGGACGGCGGCTCGGCCATAACGGTCGACACGGCCAACAACCGCGTCACCGGCTACACGACTAAAAATTCGGGCGGTGTTCCCGACAATTTCAGAAACTACTTCGTAATCGAGTTTGACACTCCGCTGACCTATACCGCCACCGTGGCCGACGGAAAAACTCTTTCCGAAAGCTCGACCGCGGCCGAGGGGGAACACGCGGGAGCAATCGTGGGGTTCAAGACTCGAAAGGGGCAAGTGGTCAACGCCCGTGTCGCCTCGTCGTTCATCAGTCCCGAGCAGGCGTTGCTGAATCTGCGCGAACTGGGTGACGGTGATTTTGACCGGGTGAAAGCCGATGCCCGCGACCGCTGGAACGAAATCCTCGGGCGCATCGAAATCACCCCCGACACAACCGACCCGACATCGGTAGACCGGATGCGCACCTTCTACTCCTGCCTCTACCGCTCGGTTTTGTTTCCGCGCTCTCTCTACGAGGTCAACGCTGCCGGGGAAACCGTGCACTACAGTCCTTATAACGGGGAAGTGCGTCCCGGCTACATGTTTACCGACAGCGGGTTCTGGGACACGTTCCGGTGCCTGTTTCCACTCCTCAACCTTGTCTACCCATCGGAAAACGTCAAGATGCAGGAGGGACTTGTCAACGCCTATCTCGAAAGCGGGTTCCTCCCCGAGTGGGCCAGTCCGGGCCACCGCGACTGCATGGTGGGCAACAACAGCGCGTCAATTGTCGCCGACGCCTACCTGTCGGGGTTGCGCGGATATGACATCGAGACACTGTGGAAAGCTGTGACTTCGGGTGCCCATAAGGTACACCCCGAAATCAAGTCGACCGGCCGACTGGGACATGAATATTATGACCGCCTCGGGTATGTGCCTTACAACGTTGGCATCAACGAAAGTGCCGCCCGCACACTTGAATATGCCTATGACGACTGGTGCATCTACCGCCTCGGTCAGGCACTGGGAAAAAGCAAAAAAGAGCTTGCCCCCTACCGCAAGGCCGCCATGAACTACCGCAACCTCTATGATCCGGAACACCGCCTGATGCGCGGCCGCAACGAAGACGGCACATTCCAGTCACCGTTCAACCCGCTGAAATGGGGCGACGCGTTTACCGAAGGTAACTCTTGGCACTACACATGGTCGGTTTTCCATGACCCGCAGGGACTCATAGACCTGATGGGTGGCGACAGCGGATTCAACCAAATGATGGACTCGGTTTTCACCGTCCCCCCGGTATTCGATGCAAGCTACTACGGCATCGTCATCCACGAAATACGCGAAATGCAGATAATGAACATGGGCAATTATGCCCACGGCAACCAGCCCATCCAGCACATGATATACCTCTATAACTATTCGGGCGAGCCGTGGAAGGCGCAGCAACGCGTCAGGGAGGTGATGGACCGGTTCTACAATGCCGCACCCGACGGCTATTGCGGCGACGAGGACAACGGACAGACATCGGCGTGGTATGTCTTCTCAGCGCTCGGATTCTATCCCGTCGCACCCGGCACGGGGGAATATGTCCTCGGCACACCGCTGTTCCGTCATGTCCGCATCCATCTCGAAAACGGCAAGACGGTCACCATCAACGCCCCCGCCAACAGCGACGAAAACCGCTATATCGACCGCCTGACCATCGACGGCAAGCCTACCGACGCGACATTTGTCACCCTCGGCAGCCTCAACAGCGGCGCGACTCTCGACTTCACCATGTCACCGCGCCCCAACCTCACCCGAGGCACCGCCCCGTCATCACGCCCCTACTCCCTCTCCCGGGAGAAACGATAGGTGCTACCGACCGATTGCCTCGGCTGCGTAAAGAGGGACATTTGTCATCCACGATTCCACACGGTAGTCAGACATTGACAACCTATATGCAGCCTCCGAATGATTGTCGGTGACAAACTGTCGCAGGCTTTTTGCACGCAGGTTTTCTTCGGCTTTTACTTCAATCGGGACTACCTGCCCTCCGATTTGAAGTAAAAAGTCTATCTCCTGTTTAGAATCGGATTTTGCCCAATAATATGGTTCATGGGACAATAACAATTGCTGAAGAACATATTGCTCAGTCAATGCGCCCTTAAATTCGGTAAAAATATTATTTCCCATGACTATTGTAGCCGAGTCAAGATCACACATGGCTCCAAGCAATCCCATATCAAGGACAAAAATCTTGAAGGATGTCTTTTCCTCGTAACTGCGAAGGGGTATGCGCGGAGCTGTGACACAAGACACTTTGTGTATCAATCCTCCATCGGCCAGCCATTGCAAGGCTATTTCATACTCACGCGCCCTTGCCCCTTCCCTGACAAGGCCATACAAAAATTTTCGGTTTTCTTTACTCAATTGCGCCGGAACTGAATTCCATAGCTGACGTATGCGCGGAACAATCTCAGCCGGTGCATGTTTGGAAAAATCCCGGTCATAGCCTTCAAGTATCTCTCGCTGTATGTTTCTTACTTCCTGCCAGTCGCCTGATTCCTGAAACACAAGCACAGCTTCGGGCATTCCACCTACATAGTAGTATTGTTTTAACAATTCCCGCAACCGGGGTGAAAATTGTTTCATTTCCTCCCACGATTTTGTTTCAATGAATTGAGCCAACCCATGCTCGCCGACGGCCTCCAAAAATTCTGTAAAACTCATGGGGTGCAAGGTCATAAACTGCACTTTCCCGACAGGAAACGATGTCTGACGATGCAACTCCAGTCCGAGTAGTGAATCGGCGGCTATGACATGCTGCTCGGGTGCATTTTCATTAAAATATTTCAAAGCGGTTATGCCGTTTACGGCCTCCTGAATCTCATCAAGAAAAATCAAAGTTTCCCCGGGCTCGCAATTTACATGTGTGGCCGCGCTGATTGATGAAAAAATCCGCGCCACGTCAAAATCTGTCTCAAAAAGATTCCGAAGATATATCTGCTCCTCAAAATTCACATAAGCGATATTCTTATAATATTTTTTTGCAAAATCTTTTACAAGCCAAGTCTTGCCGACCTGTCGCGCGCCTTCAAGTATCAAAGGTTTACGCCGAGCCGATGTCTTCCATCTAACCAGTTGGTTTATAGCCTTTCTTTCCATATCACATTGTTTCAATCACAAAATCCGGACGAACTTTTGCATAAATCATCACAAAATCCGGACGAACTTTGGAAAAAAGTCGCATCAAGCAAGAAGAAAACAGGTAAGGTCAGGGGGATTGAATATCCTCTATGAATTTTGTTTTCTCTTGGAGGCGAGGTATTCGCTGGGGGTCATGCCGAATTCTTCTTTGAAGATCGTGCGGAAATTAGACAGCGAGTTGATTCCCACCATCATGGCGATTTCCGATATCGTGTGACGGCCGGTCAGCAGCAGTTCCTCGGCGCGGTGGATGCGCTTGTAACGGATGAAACCGTTGACGCTCATGCCTGTCAGAGCCTTGACCTTGCGGTAGAGCGAGGAATGGGACATGTTCATCTTGGAGGCGAGATAGGTCACGTCGAGCGTGTCGGTCCCCGGGTCGGCATCGATGAGCGATTCGAGCTTTTCAAGAAACTCGCGGTCAATCTGACTGACACTCTCGGCAAGTACCCGGGCCTTCTCGTCGGGACGCGGGGCCTCGTTGATGCGGTCGGTCAGCAGGCGGCGCGCTTCAAGAATGTTGCTTATGCGCGAGCGGAGCAGGCGCGAGGTGAAAGGCTTGGTTATGAACGACTCGGCACCTATCGAGTAGGCATCGGTGCGGTCCTCAATCGACCCCTTGGCAGTCAGCAGAATGACGGGGATATGGGAGGTGTTGACATCGCCCTTCAGCTTTCGGACCATCTCCATGCCGTCCATGCGCAGCATCATTATGTCGCTGACTATGATGTCGGGCACAAGGGTCGCGGCCTTTTCGAGACCCGCCGCGCCGTCATGGGCGACATGTACAATGTAGCTGTCGGCAAGACTGTCGGCGATATAGGCGCATATCTCCTTGTTGTCCTCCACGACGAGGATGACCGGCTTGGACTTGGGGGATTCCCTGTCATCAAGAATCTCGGGGGTATAGATTTCCTCGACAGTCTCGGCAACGGCCGTGTCATGGATGGCGCGGGGATAGGTGTTGTCGACCCGCAGCCTGACGGTAAACACCGAGCCTTCCCCCTCGCGACTCTCGACCGTGACTGTCCCCTCGTGGAGGTCCACGAGGTTTTTGACAAGCGCGAGACCGATACCGGTCGATGTCATGTGGGTGTTCTGCGGGTCATGATAGTAGCGTTCAAAAATGCGGGGTATCGACCGCTGCCTGATGCCAGAGCCGGTATCTGCCACCTTGATTACCGTGTAGACGATGCCGTCACTGCCCGTCTCATGGCTGAGCGACAGGGTGATGCGCCCGGCGGCGGTATATTTGGCGGCATTGGAGAGCAGGTTGTCAAGAATCGTCGACATTGCCGAGGGGTCATAGAGCATGTTGAAATCGGCATCCTCTATGACAGTCTCATACTCGACACTGCGGTTGGTGTTCAGCTCGCGGTAACGGTCGCCCATCTCGCGCACGAGGTCGGCAAGGTTGCCGCGACGCACGGCAAGCTGCTTGTTCTGCGTCTCGGTCTTGCGGAACTCCAGAATAGAGTTGACCATCGACAGCAGCCGGTCGGCACTCTTGCGCATCATCGTGACGCGGGTAATCTCGCGCTGCGGGAGCTGGGAATTTTCCTCCATGTCGCGCAATGGGCCTATTATGAGCGACAGCGGGGTGCGCAGCTCGTGGGTGATATTGGTAAAAAACCTCATGCGCTCGTCGTTGACTTCCTGCTCGCGGCGGTGGTTCTGCTGTTCAAGAAGAAGGGTGTTCTGCAATTTCAGGTGGCGCTTGTAACCGGCGATGACAAAGTAGACTAACGACAGTGCCATCACGCCGTAAATCCCTTTGGCCCACCATGTCGCCCACAGCGGCGGGTCTACCGCAATCACTATCGAAGCCTCGGGCGCGTCGGCCATAGCGGTTCCTCCGTAACGGGCCACGACCCTCAGCCGGTATTTGCCCGGGCGCAAGTTGCGCAGCACGACATAATTGGCGCTACCGTTGTCAAACCACGAGTCACCCAGCCCTTCAAGCATATAGTAATAATCCACGCCGCGTGCCAGCACTGGGTCAATGACGCTGAATGACACCCTGAGCGTGTTGTCCCAGTAACCGAGCCTGATTTTACCGTCGGGGTTAAGATGGCGTGACGTGTCACTGTCGCTGCCGTAGACCATGATGTCGGTAAACTTTATACCGGGAATCTTGGGATTGTCGGCCAAGCTGCCCGGATTGAAAAACGTCAGGCCGTAATGAGAGCCGAAAAACACGGTTTCACCATCATTTACCGAGTCGCCTAACGACATCCAGAGCGCAGCCGACCCGATTGCGAAATCACCGTCGGCGGTGCCGTCGCCCGGACCGTAGGCGCGGAACGTCTCCTTTTCGGGGTCAAAACGGACCACCCCGCTCGATGTCGAGAGCCACAGGCAGTTGTCAGAGTCGAGCGCGAGAGCCCTCACGTTGCAGTCGGGCAATCCCTCGGCGCGGCCATAGACTTTCACGCTGTCGCAGCCGGTTATGATTTTGACCAGTCCTCGGTCAGTCGCCGCCCACAAGTCATCGCCCTTACCGGCCACGATGTGGTTGACGAAGTTAAACGGCAGCTTGCGCGGCGCATCCTCCCACGCCGCATAGCTTGTCAGATGGTTCATCACCGAGTCATACACCTGAATCCCAGCGCCGTGGCTTCCCGCATAGAGACGGCCGCGGCTGTCGATGTGGAGCGTCCTGACCATCTCGGGCATCGGCATCGACACTGTCGACGGGGTGAAGTGCCGCCACTCTCCGCCGGGATACCTCACCGAGATACCGGCCGCATGACCGGCATAGAGGTTGCCGCGGCTGTCGGTCACGACTGCCCTTATGTCTGACGGCGCGATATTCCCCGTCACAGGCACGTCGGTTATCTTCATCCCGTCAGGCGACACGCGCAGAAGCTGGCCGCCGTAGGTGCCGAACCACATGCTGCCGTCAGCCGGGTCAAGATAGGAGGCCGTGACGGCATTGTCGCGGAGAATGGAATTGGAGGCATTGACGTTGCGCACCGAGCCGTCGCGGCCCATAACGTCGATACCGCCGCCGTCAGTTCCTATCCACAGCGACGGTTCTTTGCCGCCGGGATTATAGAGGAGGGTCATCACGCTTTTATCGGTCAGCGCCGGCGATGTCGCCTCGCTGTCGCTCCATGTAGTGAACGACCGCGGGCGGAAAGTCATTATATCGACACCGTCGCCGTAGGTTCCCGCAAATATGTTGCCGAACGAGTCACGCGACAGCGCGTGAACCGTCTTGCATGAAAGAGACACAGAGCTTTTCCCTGCGGTTATTGACTCGACCGGGACAATAGATCCCGCGCCGATGGCGAGCATTGCCGACGATGGGTCGACGATGGCGATGCCGCTGTTTTCGCAGGCCGCCCACACACGCCCGTCAGAGTCGGCCATGAGGTCATATATCTGACACGACGGCACGACCGTGGTGAAACTCTCGGCCGACGGATTGAACAAAGCCAATCCCCTCAAAGTCCCCACCCACACGTTGCCGCCACGGTCAATCAGAATGCTCCTGACATGGTTGGCCGGTATTGACGACGGGTCGGCCGGATTGTGGACATAGTGCTTTATTTTCCCCGTCTTGGGGTCATAAATCATCATCCCGGCTACATCAAGTCCGATATACAGTTCCCCCGTATAGGGTGATTCCGCCACACACCATGTCTTGTTTGACGGCCAGCCCTCGACTGTTGTTTCATTGTGATGGGTGAATTTGCCGCTATCCAAGTCAAGATAGTCAAGGCCGTCCCAGTAGGTGGTGACCCACAGACCGTTGCGGCCCGACGCAAGGCTGACTGACGTGATATAGTCATCGGCAATCGATGTCGAGTCTCCGGGGTCGTGACGGTAGGTCTTTATATCTGAGGTGGCGAGGTCAAGACTGTTGAGTCCGTCATATTGCGTCGCTATCCACAGGCAGCCGTGCCCGGCATCCATGCAGATTGAATTGAGCTTGTCGCCCGACAGGCCGTCGGAGGTCGTGAATATGCGGAACTCATATCCGTCATAGCGGTTCAGGCCGTCCTCGGTCGCAATCCAAGTATAACCCTTGTCATCGTGGAGGATGTCGAGCACATAACCGTTGGAGATTCCCGACGCGAGGCCGAGACGGTCAACCACCCGGGGCAACGCGGCCCCGGCGCGGCCGGTCACCGCCATCGCGATAAAAAATAAAGTCGTGATAATTGCATTTGATCTCATGGTGATGCAAATATACAACAAAAACAGCCGAAAAGAAACCCCTCCACATTCCCCTCCCGCCACAAAACACTGAAAACCAGCCTGTCGCGCAAAAATATGACTAAAAATCGACCTCTTTTGACCGATTCCAACCTGCAAGTCGCCGTTTATCAAATTAAATAGCTACATTTGCATACCACCTATTATATATACATATACCATGAGCTACGTTTCATCTCTCTATCATATAGTTTTCGCTCCCTATCAGCGTATGCCGGTCATCAACAATGACAACCGCCATCACTTATACCGTGTGCTGGCCTCCGAAATTCAAAGGGACAAAAGTAAAGCGCTCATAATCGACGGGGTGCAGGATCACATCCACATCCTGTTGAGCCTCAGTCCCGAGATTGCCCTGTCAAGCCTGATGCGGGATATAAAATCCAAGTCATCCGTGTGGATGAAATCGTCGGGATTGTTTCCGCTGTTTAAAGGCTGGGCAAAAGAATACGGTGCCTTTTCTCTATCCCACAGCCATAAAGATGCCGTGTATAAGTACATTGAAAATCAACAGAATCACCACTCAACAACTGACTTAGACACAGAATTTCGCCGCCTCGTCATGAAAGCGGGACTGCGATTCTATGAGGGTTAATCTCAAAAACATCAAATCACAACTTGCTAAGCCACAGCGAAAAGCCGCCGAAGGCGGTATATGATTGTAACCCTACATCGAGCAAGACAGGTTACGCGGCCTCGAAGATGATTGCGTAACTTGGCTAGCGATGGTGTGGGGTAAAGTCATCGACTTATCAATTAGGCCTCGGAGAGGTCTTGTACCGGGGAGATACAGGACCTCTCCGAGGCCCAATCACATAAGGTTCATTCATCACCCCACACCATCGCTCGACAGAAAGGCAGTCCTCTGCGAGGACCCTCCTTCTGTCTCGCTCGATGTGGGGTTATAATCACATACCGTCTTCGACGGTTTTTAACACGCCACATACCTCATTTATACCGCTGTTTATCAGCCCACTACCTATTCTCATCCGTCTTTTGACTAATTTTAATTTATTTTTGGTCGATTTTAGGAGCGGTTAATGAGGGCGCGGGATATAACTTTGCACTCAGTAAAAATTTTACCATGAATCTTTAAAAACCTTAAAAGACCAATGAAACCAAGAAGATTTTTTATTAGTCTTGGCCTGCTACCCGCAATGTTGGCGTTCACGGCATGTGACGATGACAACGAGACAAGCTGGCCTAACGTCGACGGCGGAGACCCCGTGCTGGAACTCGCCACTGACCTGATTCGCACCGAGCCCGGAAAAACTTTCCACATCAAGGGCACCATCACCGACAAAGACGGTATCGCCGCCATTGACCTTGACTGCCCCGCACTGGAACTGGTCAAGACCATCGACATCATCACCCTCTATGAAAAACCGCTCGAAACCTACGAGCTGGACTACAAATTCACTACTGACAAAAACGAGATTGCCGACCGTTTCACCATCAAGGTATCAGTTACCGACGTGGGCGGCCGCAAAGTGTCCAAAGACCTCGTCGTGTCGCTCGACAACGATTTCAACGCCCCCGTTTTCACAACCAAGCCGAGCGACAAAGTAACCGTGCTTATCAAGAACGAGACCTCGTTGCGCGTGAAATTCGGCGTTCAGGATGACAAAGCCCTCGGCTCTATCCGCGTCGAGATTCCCGCACTGGGTGTCAGCGAGGAAGTGACCGAGTTTAACGGCGGCCGTAAGTCTCATGAATATAACAACGTGTTCACCGTACCCTCTCAGAAAGCCTCCTACGCTGTCAATGTCACCGTCAAGGACATCAGCGACAACGAAGCGTCATTCTCCACCACATATAATATAGACGAGATGCCCGACTTCTCCAAGATGTGGCTCGCCGACGTGGAGGATGCCGCCGCCCTCAACAGCGATGCCTTCGGGGTACCGATGACGATATGGCGCACAGGCCCGTTCCGGTATGAGGCCCGTTACTACAACGCCAAGGCCGGAACCAAGGTCTTCTTCCTCCCGCAGGATACCGACTTCTCCCCCATCTGTTTCGGCCTCGACCCCGACGACAACACAAAACTCGCCGACGACCCCGAACTGTCCCAGCCTTTCGTCCTCGATCAGGCAGGTGTATATTACAAGTTCAACCTCGACATCAAGGCTTCGAGCTACACAATCTCGACCTATACCATTGCCGAGTCGACCAACCCGATGCCCCACACATATAACGCCGTCGAGCAGGACACTTGGGAAAACGGCAATCCCGCCGACTTCATGATTTACCACATCGGTCTTCTCACAAGCAGGCCCAACGACATCTCTATCTTCCTTGAACAGGACAAGGACAACCCCAACATCCTCTACACTGTCGAACCGATGGTGTTTGAGGCCGACGACGATTTCAACTTCTATTTCCACAACCAGCACTGGAGCGAATGGTGGGACTACTCGTCGTGGAAAGTCAACGGTGACCGCAGCGACGACAGCGTGTGGTATTACACCGGCAAATTCGCCAACCCGGCCTACGTCTGGCCCTACGACCGCCCCGGAAGCCTCGACTGGGCCCACGCCAAGATTCCGTCGACAGGCAGCTACAACATCTACTTTGACACCCATCTGGGACAGGCAAGAATGGTCAAAGCCAACTAATGTTTTAAATCACTTATAAAGAAACAGATTTTTCCCATGAAAAAACAGATATTCACGCTGATACTGGCCATGATCACGGCAATGACCGTCATGGCGCAGACAAGCGTTCGCGGCGTTGTCACCTCGGCAGGCGACGATGAGCCGATGATTGGAGCCTCGGTCATGGTAAAGGGCACGTCCAACGGCGCCGCTACCGACCTTGACGGCAACTACTCACTGAAAAACGTCCCCGCCGACGCGACCCTCGTCTTCTCGGCCATCGGGTTCCAGACTGTAGAGGAGAAAGTCAGCGGACGCTCCGAAATCAACGTTGTCATGAAAGAACAGAGCGAGCTTCTCGACGAGGTAGTGGTCGTCGGCTACGGCACCGTAAAGCGCAGCGACCTGACAAGCTCGATTTCGACCATCAAGGGCGAGAAAATCGTCGAGCAGACCACGGGTAACGCGATGGACGCGCTCCAAGGCAAGGTCAACGGCGTGCAGATTGCCTCGGGCGGCGGCCCCGGCACACAGCCCCGCGTAATCATCCGCGGTGTCACCACCGTCAACGGCAGCACCCCTCTCTATGTTGTCGACGGTATGCCTGTCGGCACCGACATCAACTTCCTCAACCCCGGCGACATCGAGTCGATGGAGGTGTTGAAAGACGCGTCGGCATCGGCAATCTACGGTACCCGTGGCTCTAACGGTGTCATCCTCATCACCACCAAGAAAGGCTCGGCAGGCGCGACACATGTCAGCTTTACCGCCAACGTCGGTTTCCAGACCCTGAAGAAACCCGACATGGCAGGCGCGGCCGAATATGAACAGGTGTTCCGCGCCAGCTATGCCAACGACGGCCGCGTGGCTCCGTGGAACAGTCCCAAGACAGGCTACACCGATGCCGAAGGCACCGACTGGTGGGACGAGGTCATCAACAAGACCGCCCTCGTGCAGAACTACCAGTTATCTATCAACGGCGGCAACGAGAAATACAACTATGCACTCTCGATGGGTTACTTCCGCGACAACTCGCAGTATGACGTGGGTTACTGGGACAAAGTCACCATCAACCTCAACACCGAGTACAATTTCAACAAGTATGTGAAAGCCGGCTTGCAGATGGCGCCCCGCACCGAGTCTTGGGAAAACACCCCCAACCAGTTTGGCTCGGCTATGGGCATGGACCCCACGACCCCCGTGTTCCGCCCCGAGGAGGAATGGACCGACAATGTATATAACCGCTACCAGCGTTCCTACAACAACCAAGTATGGAACCCCGCGGCATCACTCGCCCGTCCCGCCGACAAGACCCGCAAGTGGGGAATCCTTCTCAACCCCTACATTCAGATTATGCCCATCGAGGGCCTGACACTCAAGACCCAGTTTGGCTTCAACGCATCCTTCCAGCGCGCCGACAGCTACTCTCCCAAGTTCTCGCTCGACGCACTCGAACAGGCCACCACCAGCAGCGTCTCACGCCAGATGAACGAATGGAGCGACTGGAACTGGACCAACACCATCAACTACATGAAGACCTTCAACCGCGTCCACAACCTCAACGTCATGGCAGGTTTCACCGCCGAGCGTTTCAACGACTACTGGGTGAAGGGCTACCGCGAGGGAATCCCCAGTGACAACGAGGCTCTGCACGAGGTGAACGCGGGCACTACCGCCGACAACGCAAGCGGCAACTCGGGCCACAACTCGCTCGTCTCCTACCTCGGCCGACTGATGTACAACTTTGACAACCGCTACTACATCACCGCCACCGTGCGTGTCGACGGCTCGTCTAAGTTCCCCAAAGGCAACAAATATGCCACATTCCCCTCGGTTTCGGGCGCATGGCGCATCTCCAACGAGGCTTTCATGAAAGACCAGACCGTGGTCGACAACCTCAAGCTCCGTCTCGGCTGGGGCAAGGTGGGAAATCAGGCCATCTCCAACTCGGCCTACCTTACCCTCATGGGTCAGGCCGACTATGTTTTCGGCGGCATCCGCGTTCCCGGCACCACTGTATCGTCGGTCGGCAACAACAAGCTCAAATGGGAGACCGTCGAGGACTACAACATCGGTATCGACGCAAGTTTCTTCAACTCGCGCCTCGACGTTACCCTCGATTTCTATCAGAAGAAGTCCCACGACATGCTCTATGCCAAGAACAATATCTTTGCCCTCGGTTATCCCGCATGGCAGAGTCAGGTGACCATGAACATCGGCGAGATGGAGGCCACCGGCTGGGAAGTGGGCCTCAACTGGCATGACCGCGTAGGAGAAGTGCGCTACGACATCGGCGTTAACCTCTCGGGCGTGCGCAACAAGGCAGTCAAGCTCTCGGGCGACGGCCCCGTCTATGCCAGCGGTTTCAACGGCGACCAGATCAACCGCACCGAGGACGGCGGCCTGCTCGGACGATTCTACGGCTACACCGCCGACGGTATTTTCCAGAACTGGACCGAGGTCTATGCCCACAGTGACGAGCACGGAAACCTCATCCAGCCCAATGCACAGCCCGGCGACGTGCGTTTCCTCGACATGAACCACGACGGCACAATCAATGACGAGGACAAGCGCTATATCGGCAACCCGTTCCCCGACCTGATGATGGGCGTGAACCTCGCGGCCTACTGGCGCGACTGGGACTTCACGGCCAACTTCTACGGGACATTCGGCAACGACATCTTCAACACCACCAAGTCACGCTATGCCGGCGGTGGCGGCGAAAATGTCTATGCGGGAACCATCAACAAGGCTTGGCACGGCGAAGGCACCTCCAACGACATCCCCCGCCTGACCGCCAACGACAGCAATCAGAACTATGCCCGCGTCTCCACATTCTATGTAGAGGACGGCAGCTATTTCCGCTGCAAGCTGCTCCAGCTCGGCTATACCATCCCCAAGAAACTGCTCGGCGGCACCACGCTGCGTCTTTCTTTCTCGGCCCAGAACCCCTTCACCGTCACCAAGTATTCGGGCATGGACCCCGAGCGTCCCGCAATGAACGGAAGCGTGCTTGAGACAGGTGTCGACTGGATTGCCTACCCCAACCCCCGCACATTCCTTTTCGGTCTTAACTTTAACTTCTAATGTCACTCATGAAAAAGATATATTTACTGTCACTCGCGCTCATAACGGCCCTGCTGACCACCTCCTGTGAAGACTTCCTCACCGAGGATGTCCGCGGTCAGGAGAACCTCGACACCTATTTCTCCAACGAGGAGGAAGCCGAAAACTTCATCACCGGCTGCTATGCCTCGATTACCTACGATGACTGGTGGCAGATCGACAACTTCTGGATTCTCGCCGACATGTGCAGCGACGACTACTGGATGGGTAACTGCACCCAGTCTCAGGACGGCTACGTCCAGCTCGCCCATTATCAGGGAACAGGTCAGGAAAACGGAACCATCGCCAATTTCTGGCAGTATCGCTACAAGGGTATCCTGCGCTGCAACGTCGCCATCGACCGCATCCCGCAGGCCAATATATATGACGAGCAGAAGAAAGCGCGCCTCATCGCCGAGGCAAAGTTCCTCCGCGCCTATTACTACTTTGAACTCGTCAAGAACTTCGGCGGTGTGCCTCTGATGACAGGCTTCCTCATGCCCCACGAGGTCAGCGGCATCACCCGTGCAAGCGTTGACGAGGTATATGAATTCATCTGGAAAGACCTCCGCGAGGCCATCGACATCCTCCCCGCCAAGAAGGAACAGGCTGCCGCCGACCTCGGACGCGCAACACGCGGCGCGGCACTCGGCCTCCACGGAAAGACTCTCGTGTTCCGCGAAAAATGGGCCGCCGCCAAGGACACCCTCGGCCTCCTCATTCAGGAAAACGAATATAAGCTGATGGACAACTTCGGCGATGTGTGGAACGTTGACCACAACAACAATGCCGAGTCGCTCTTCGAAGTGCAGTACATGTACAGCGACCGCTACTCCCTCGGCGGCTGCCTCTCGATTATCTCGGGACCCCGCGACGTGAACGATCAGGACGGATGGGCATGGGGACTCCCGACAGCCAATCTTGAAAACGCGTTCATCGAGGCAGGCGACACCGAGCGTCTCCGCTGGACCATCATCAAGAACGGCGCGACCGAAATCGCCGGCGAGGACAATTTTGCCGGTCTGATTGCCAAGCAGGGCAACGCCAACGGCAACGGCAGCTACTGCATCCCGCCGCGCTCCAACAAGAGTGCCCGCATCTCGCGCAAAATCTACATCCCGTTTGACAAGCGTCCCGAGAAATTTGAGAAATGCCGCATCCCGCTCAACCACCGCATCCTCCGTCTTGCCGACATCTATCTGCTCTATGCCGAGGCTTGCAACGAGCTGGGTCAGGACGGCGAGGCTTGCATCTATCTCAACAAGGTGCGCAACCGTGCCAAGCTCGGCGACCTCAACCTGACCGGCTGGGACCTCCGCAAGGCCATCCGTCTGGAACGCCGCCTCGAGCTCGCGCTTGAGTCGCAGCGTCTCGACGACATCCGCCGCTGGACCGACGAAAACGGCAAGAAAGTCATCTGCAACCTCATGGGTCCCGACGGCTCGTTTGTAAAATGGAACACCGACCCCGCCACCGCCGACCCCATCGAGTGGGCACAGCAGAACGAGTCCTCTGACAAGGGCATCAGTTTCCGCGAGGACCGTGACATGGTATTCCCCATCCCGCTCTACGAAATCACTATCTCCAACGGTCTCATTCTGCAGAATCCCGGTTGGAATTAACCCCTCAAAAAACAAGGGCTGCGGCCCCGGTATCAGTAATTTTTCGTCCCGGAGGGGATGATTGCCGCAACCCTTGTTTTTTTTAACAATCACACTCCCCACTACAATATACATTATTACAATCACAATGAAACGAAACATTATATTGATGACAGCCGCTATGGCGATGTCGGTCACCGTGGCCGCCTGCAGCGACGATGACCCCAAGCCTTCGTCAGGCTCCAACGGCTCGCCGGCTGTCGCTGTCGACAAAAACGTTACAATCGACGCATCGCGCACCTATCAGACGATTCAGGGTTTTGCCGCATCTGACTGCTGGATGGGCAACTGGATCGGCAGCGTGTGGACCGGAAACCGTCAGAAAATGGCTACCGAGATGTTCTCGCAGCAGCTTGACGCCGACGGACAACCCCTCGGCATCGGCCTGTCCATGTGGCGCGTCAATCTCGGCGCGGGCAGCTATGAACAGGGCGACAAGTCGGGCATCAACACCGTCAACCGCCGTGCAGAAAGCTACCTCGGTTCCGACGGGAAATATGATTGGAACAAATGCGAGGGCCAGCGCTACTTCATGGAGCAGGCCAAGCAGATGGGTGTCGAGAAATTCGTGCTGTTCTCCAACTCGCCGCTCGTGCAGTATACCTACAACGGTCAGGGACGTTCTGACCGCGGCGGTTACTCCAACCTCAAGAGCGAGCACTATGGTGACTTCGCCGGTTATCTGGCCGATGTCGCCGCCCACTTCGTAGGCGAAGGCTACAACGTGACCCACATCTCCCCCTACAACGAGCCTCAGTACAACTGGGAAGGCCGCGATCAGGAGGGTTCAGGCTGGACCAACTTTGAACAGGCCAAGATGGTGCGCGAGCTTGATGCCGCCCTCACCGCCCGCAGCCTCAACGTCGACATCCTCCCCGGCGAGGCGGCAAGCTACGAATATCTCTACAAGACTTCGGGCGACCCCAACCGCTCCAACATCCTTTCGGCCTACTTCACCCCCGGCTCGCAGTCCTATATCGGCGACCTTCCCCATGTCAAAAACATCGTGGGCGCCCACAGCTACTGGACCGACGGCACATGGGAAGGGATGCGCAGCGTCCGCAGCACTATGGCATCGGCGGCAGCAGCCCGCGGTGTCGAGGTGTGGCAGACCGAGTGGTCGATGCTCGGCGACGGCTATTCGACCAACGAGTTTGCCGGTTTTGACAACTGCACCGAGCTTGACATCGCCCTCTACATGTCCAAGGTCATCCACAACGACCTCACCGAGGGCAACGTGACCTCTTGGAGCTACTGGACCGCGATGGACGTTCCCCACTATGGCCACATGAACCGTTTCCTCCTCCTGTCGCTGACTCCCGCAGGTGGCGAGTGGGGCGACATCTGGGCCGGCACCGGCACCTATTACCCGACATCCACCCTGTGGGTCCTCGGCAATTACAGCCGCTTTATCCGCCCCGGTTACCGCCGCATCGACCTCGACATGTATGACTCGCGCAGTTTCTTCGCGTCGGCCTACATATCTCCCGACTCCAAGCGCATCGTGGCTGTCTACACCAACCTCTCGCGCAAGCCTGTCGTCCTGACCGAGACCCGCGAAGGCTGGCCCGGCGAACCCACCGCTGTCACCACCTACACCACCTCGGCCTCCAAGAATCTCAAAAACATGACCGTGGCACCCGGCGAACCCGTCACTCTCGACGCGCAGGCGGTCACTACCGTTGTCTACGACTTCTAAAAAATCATCTTCCGATAAAAGCAATATCCCCCGCAGCGAAACAGCTGCGGGGGATATTGCTTTTAGGATATGTTTGTCCCGGCGGCGCGATTTACTGCGCCATGCCGGCCGGTTATTCCAGATCCTTGGGGATGGCGACAATCTTCAGGTCGACACCACGGATGAAGCTGACGATGTTGTCGCGGTATTCCGACGGCTCAACGTCGGCCTCGATGCGGCGCAGGGCGTTAAATACCGATGTGCCGGTCTGATATACATGACGGTAACACTTGGCCACATCGTCAATCTGCTCGTCGGTATAGCCATGCTTGCGCATAACGACTGCGTTGACACCGAAATAGGCTGTCGGGTTGTGGGCCATGATGCAGAAAGGAGGCACGTTTCCGCCTATGCGGCAGCCACCCTTTACCAGCACCCAGTCACCCACGCGGCATCCCTCGTGGACAACCACAGCCGACGAGAGAATGGAGCATTTCCCGATTTCGACATCGCCGGCGATAGAGACATTGTTGCCGATGACACACTGACCGACTATGCGAGAGTCATGACCCACATGAGAATTGGCCATTACAAACGAGTCAGGGCCGATAAACGTGCCTCTCTCGGTCATGAAACCACGGTTGACGATGACGTTCTCGCGGATGACGGTATTGTCGCCGATTTCGCAACGGCTCGGCTCGCCGTGCCAGCGGAAATCCTGCGGGTCGGCACCGACGATGGCGCCCTGATATATGCGGCATTTGTTGCCTATCTTAGTGCCACGGCACACCGAGGCAAACGACATAATGACACAGCCGTCGCCAATCTCGACATCCTTGTCGATACAGGCAAAGGGATAGATGGTGACATCGCGGCCAATCTTGGCCTCGGGGTCGATGTGGGCTAATGGACTAATCATAATTCAATTGTGTTTTGTTTGGTTCTACTTAGGTCGAGGGGGTTTAGGTCTGAGTTTAAGGTTTAGGCTAAAGGATAGACACAACTATTATCTAAACCTTAGACCTAAACCTTAAACCTTAAACAGCCTTAACGTCCGCCGCCGAGCGACTGGTAGAGGTTGATGACGGCGCGTGAGGCAGTCAGCGAACTATTGATCCGTGAAGTCTGCGCGGCAAGAAGGTTCTGCTGGGCAGTAAGGACTTCAAGATAGGTCGAAGTTCCCAAAGTTAGCAATTCTTGGGTATATTCCACAGATTTTTCGAGATTTTCTACCTGTTTTACGAGAAGATTCTGCTTTTCAACCGCTTTTTCATATACGGTCATGGCTTCTGACACCTCGGCGGCCGCGCTCATGAGCGAGTATTCAAAGTTGTTGAGCGCCTGCTGCTGTGTTGCTTTGGCTGCTTCGAGACGGGCAATGTTGGCGCCGCGCGAGAACAGCGGTGCGGTGAGCTGTCCGGCAAGCTGGATGAACCAGTCGCCCGGATTGGACACAAACGAGCCGAGCAGGTTGGTGAACCCGCCGTTGGCGGTGATGTTGAGCGAGGGATAGAACGCGGCGCGGGCCGATGCGGTCGAATAGAACGCCACGGCGAGATTCTGCTCGGCGGCGCGCACGTCGGGACGGGCGGCAAGCTCCTGCATGGGGATGGCAGCGCGGAACATCTCGGGCGCGGTCAGTGTCGAGGTCGGGGCGACGGCCCAGTGCTGCGGCATGGTGTTGAGCAGCAGCGACATCGAGTTCTGCGCGCTGTGGAGCGACACTTCAAGGTCAGTTATCGACGCGAGGATGCTGTAGTACTGAGCAGTGCTCTGAACCACGGCGGCCTCGTTGACGCGTCCGGCAAGCTTGAGGTTTTTCATCACCTCTACACTTTCGCTCCAGACCTTGGCGGTCTCGCGCGACAGGGCGAGCTGGCTTTCGAGCGCGGCAATGGTATAGTAGCACGATGCTACGCCGCCGATAATCTGTGAACGCACGGCCTGCTCGTAAGCCTCGCTCTGGAGCAGCGCGGCCTTGGCTCCGCGCTTGGAGTTGAGCAGCTTGCCAAAGAGGTCTACCTCCCAGCTCACCGACATGGGCAACTGATAGGTCCAGCTGAAGTCGTTTCCGGCATAAGAGGCACCCGCGCCGTTGGGGGCAAGGGCCACCGAGGGGAGATAGCTGAGTTTCGCGCCTTTGAGCTGGGCCTGCGCCATCTTCACGTTGAGACGGGCGTTGTTCAGGTCCTTGTTGTTGACAAGCGCGGTGTTGATAAGGTCGGCAAGCGCGGGGTCGGTAAACACTTGCTGCCATTGCAGATTGCCGAAAGCCATCGAGTCGGGACGCTCTTTGAGCGCCTGTGCATACTCCTTGACGAGCTGCGAGTCCACATCCTCGGCGTTGTATTTCTTGTAAATCCCGCAGCCGCTGAGCGCGGTGACGCTCAGTGAGGCTGCAAGAAGAAGTGATATTTTAGTTGATTTCATTATGTTAAACCTTAAACTTAAACGGTATTTTAACGGGAATACTGCTCGATTTCGCTCTCGATGCCTTCGTTGTCAGTGTCAACCCACTTCAAAGGCTTGATCTTTTCCTGAATTGTCTGGAAAATCACAAAGAGGGCGGGAACGACGAGAACCTGAAGAATCATACCGATCAACATACCGCCTACCGAGCCTGCGCCGAGCGACTTGTTACCGTTGGCGCCTACGCCGTGGGCGAGCATCATGGGCAACAGACCGATGATGAGCGCGAGCGAAGTCATCAGGATGGGTCGCAGACGGGCAGCCGCGCCGTCGATGGCGGCGTTGACAATCGACATGCCGGTGCGGCGGCGGTCAACGGCAAACTCGACGATGAGGATGGCGTTCTTGGCGAGAAGACCGATAAGCATGATGAGCGCAATCTGCAGATATACGTTGTTGCTGATGCCGAAAATCGAGGCGAAGATAAACGAGCCCATCAGACCAAACGGAATCGAGAGGATAACGGCCCACGGAAGGACGTAACTCTCATACTGTGCCGACAGAAGGAGGTAGACAAAGAGCAGACACAGGCCGAAAATGATGGCGGTGGCATTGGCCGACGACCCCTGTTCCTCACGCGACATGCCCGAGAACTCGAATCCGTAACCCTGAGGAAGCGTCTCGGCGGCCACGCGGTTGATGGCGGCGATAGCGTCACCCGACGAGTAACCGGGGGCGGGCTGGCCGGTAACCGAAATCGACTGGAACATGTTGAAACGGTTAAGAAGGTCGGGACCGTAGACGCGTTTCAGTGTCACATAGTTGGCCAGCGACGCCATCTCGTTTCCGTTGCGGATCTTGATTGAGTTCAGCGTCTCGGGCGACACGCGCGACTCGGGGGTCGCCTGCATCATCACGCGGTAGAGCTTGCCGAAACGGTTGAAGTTGGACACATACATACCGCCGTAATATCCCTGAAGCGTAGAGAGGATAGTCTGCGGCGATATTCCGGCCTGCTTGGCCTTGGCCGCATCGATGTCGACGAGATACTGAGGGAACGTGGGGTTAAAGGTGGTATAGGCCATCTGGATTTCAGGCTGCTGGTTGAGCGCGCCGAGGAAACCCATGACAATGCTGTAGAACTTGTTGATGTCGCCGCCGGTCTTGTCCTGCATCTCGATATTGAAGCCGTTGGTGACACCGTAACCTGAAATCATCGGGGGCGAGAAGAACATCACGCGGCCGTCCTTGATATTCATGGCCGAGAGGCCGTAGAGTTGCTTGATTACATTGTCGGCACTCTCCTCCTTGGATCGTTCCGACCAGTTTTTCAGCTTGATAATGAATGTACCGTAGGTGGCGCCCTGACCGGCCACAAAGCTATAGCCGTCAATCATGGTGCGGGCCTGCACGGCGGGAATCTGACCGATAATCGAGTCAAGTTTCTGAAGGGTCGCGCCTGTGCGCTCCTGTGATGTTGCCGGGGGCATGTCGACAACGGCAAAGATTGTACCGGTGTCTTCGTTGGGCACCATAGCGGTCGGGGTTATCGACATCAGCCACACGAGAATAGCGATTGCACCCGCCACAAAGACAAGAGAGAGAGCCTTGGCCTTGATAAAGAACTTGGTAAATCCTTTGTAGCTGCCGAGCAGCGCGTTGTAGACTTTCTCAAACGCCTCGTGAAATTCAGGACGGAAAATGCCGATGAGGGCGAGAAGTGCCACGACGACAGCCACCGAGCTGAGAAGCACGTTCTCAAACGAGAACCATCCGAGCACCATGAAGGTAATGGTGGCGATAAGCAGCAACAGGGTTACAACAGGCGGAATGTGGAACCCTACAGCCTTCTTGTAGCGTGCCTTGAGCGTGGCACCGGCCTCTCTATAGGCGGTCGCCATGCGCTCCTTGAGGGTTGTCTTGTCGCCGTGGGGTTTAAGGAACACCGCGCAGAGAGCCGGTGACAGGGTAAGCGCGTTCACGGCCGAGAAGAAAATGGCGATTGCCATTGTCAGACCAAACTGACGGTAGAACACACCGCTCGTTCCGGGCATGAACGACACGGGAATAAACACGAGCATCATCACGAGCGTAATCGAGATGAGCGCGCCGGCAATCTCGTTCATGGCATCGATGGAGGCACGGCGGGCGCTGTGATAACCGGCGTCGAGCTTGGCATGCACTGCCTCGACGACCACAATCGCGTCGTCGACCACAATCGCAATCGCCAGCACGAGTGCCGAGAGGGTGATGAGGTTGACCGAGAACCCGATAAGGTTCATGACAAAGAACGTACCGATCAACGCCACAGGGATGGCGATAGAGGGGATGAGTGTCGAGCGGAAATCCTGAAGGAACAGGTAAACCACAATAAACACGAGGATAAACGCCTCGATAAGTGTCTTGATTACCTCGTGGATTGAGGCATCGAGGAACTCGTTGTTGTTAAGGGGAACAGCGATTGCAAGTCCGTCGGGAAGTTCGTTTTCCGCGTCGGCAAGGAATGCAAGGATATTGTTGATAATCTCGGTCGCGTTAGAACCCGGGGTCTGGAAAATAATGGCCGAGGTTGCGGTGTGGCCATTAAGTTTGTTATGGAAGCCATAAGTCACACGTCCCAGTTCAATCTCGGCCACATCCTTGAGATAGAGGACATCACCGTTGGAAGAAGCTCTGACGACGATATTTTCAAATTCCTCGGGGGTCACAAGGCGGCCCTTGTACTTCATGATGTACTGGAAAGTCTGGTCACCCTGCTCGCCGAAAGCACCCGGGGCGGCCTCGATATTCTGCTCGGAAAGCGCGGCAGCGATGTCAGACGGCATCAGGTTGTACTGGGCCATGACATCGGGTTTGAGCCATATACGCATCGAGTAGTCGGCGCCCATCACCATCGCGTCGCCCACACCGGAGATACGCTGAATCTGAGGCACGATGTTGATTTTCATGTAGTTCTCGATGAACTCCTCGTCGTAACGGTCGTCGGGCGAATAAAGCACGGCGCAGAGAAGCATGGAGGTCTGACGTTTCTGGGTGATGACACCTACCTTTGTAACCTCGGCGGGGAGCATACCCTGAGCCTTGGCCACACGGTTCTGCACATCGACGGCAGCCATGTCGGGGTCATATCCCTGCTTGAAGTACACGTTGATGGTCGCGCTGCCGGTGTTGGTGGCGGTCGAGGTCATGTACTGCATGTCCTGCGCGCCGTTTATCTGCTCCTCAAGAGGTGCGATTACCGAGTTCAGCACTGCTTGAGCGTTGGCTCCGGTATAAGTCGTCGTGACCGAGATGGTGGGCGGTGCGATGTCGGGGAACTGCTGGACCGGCAGAGAGACGAGGCCGATAAAGCCCAGCAACACGATGAAAATCGAGATTACGGTCGACAGCACCGGGCGGTTAATAAATGTATCAAGTTTCATTTTATAATGATCGTGATGTAATTGAACTGAAAAATAAAGTCTTTAAAAGTCTCGAAAGTCATGAGGGTCATTAAAGACCTTAATTCTGCTGAGCTGCGGGGGCAGCTGCGCCGGCTTCCTTGGGACGAATTACGATGCCGTCCTTGACAGTCGTTCCGACACCCTCGACAGCGATTCGGTCGCCGGGTTTGAGACCTGAGTTGACAACGAAATTCAGACCGTCGTTCATGTCGGTCACAGTTACATAGGTCGAGACAACCTTGTTGGAATCGTTCACCACATATACATAGCGGCGGTCCTGAAGCTCGTAGGTAGCCTTCTGGGGAATCGTCATGACGCTGTCAGTGACGGTGGGGATGACGATAGAGCCTGTCGAGCCGCTGCGGAGCACGCCGCTGGGGTTGGCGAAAAGGGCGCGCACGTTGGATGCGCCGGTGCCTGCGCCGATCACGCCCGACACGGTAGCGACCTTGCCTTTCTGTCCGTAGAGCGAGCCGTCGGCCATGCGCAGTTCCACCTCGGGCATGGCGGCGATGGCGGCGTTGAGTGTGCGCTCGCCGTTACCGACGAGGTTGAGCACGTCGCGCTCGGTCAGGGAGAAATAGGCATAAACCTGAGAATTGTCGCTGACGGTGGTCAACGGCACTGCCGACGAGGGCGACGCGAGCGAGCCCTCGCGGTTGGGGATCGAACCTATCACGCCGTCGCTCGGGGCGGTGACGGTGGTGTAGGCGAGGTTTTTCTGCGCAGTCACAAGCGCGGCGTTGGCCTGAGCGAGCTGAGCCTTGGCCTGCTGGAGCGAGTTGTCGGCCATCTGCCACTCATACTCGCTGATGATGTTCTTGTCAAGAAGTTTTTTCTTATTGTCGGCGGTCAGCTGCGCTGTCGACACGGCTGTCTGGGCGACGTTGACAGCGGCGCGGGCCTGATCTACGGCAGCCTGATACTGCACTTGGTCAAGGGTGAAAAGAACCTGACCCTTGTGAACCTGCTGTCCCTCGTCGACATGCACCTTGGTGATGAAACCGGTGACCTGAGGACGGATATCGATATCGGTTTTACCCTTGATGGTTGCGGGATAGGTGTTGTCGATGCGGGTCGAACCCTGACTGACTGTCATAGTGGCGATTTCGGGGGCCGGAGCCTGCTGCTGAGCCTGTTGCGACGAGCACGAAGTCATCACGGCGGCTACACATGCCACGACTGCAGCCGATGTTGTTAACGCGTTGATTCTCATTTTTCTTTGTCTTTTCTTTATCTTATTTTACCTTATTGATAATCGATGATATGACACCCCTCGGCGGGGATCTTATGGCTGAAACGATTAGAGCTGTTCCGACTCGCACACCGGGACTATTTCACTCTTTTTTTAAGAGTGCAAAGTTACGGCCAATTAAAGGAATAATAGAATTTTTGACGATAAAAAAATGTAAAAACAGGCCATTCTACCTGTTTTGTTCCCAAAACGACCAATTTTTTCTCGACTTTATCTCCAATCGGCACCCGTGCGGCCATTCCTTTGGGCAAAACCTCTCGCGGTTAGGCTTTTTCGTGACAGCAGTTTTGCTATTTGACTTTTTTTGTCTACATTTGTGTTCTCATCTCTAAAAATGACACCTGATATGGACTTTGCCAAGAACAGTTTCAAAATTTTCAGCGACACGACCGCGCTGTATCACAAGACCGACGATGTTGACGCAGTTGTCGCCAACCCATATCCCGAAGGCACAATCGAGGCCACCCTCTACGCCAAAAACTGGATTGACGCGGTGCAGTGGCACCTTGAGGACATCATCCGCGACCCCGACATCGACCCCGTGGCCGCCCTTGCCCTCAAGCGGCGCATCGACCGCTCCAATCAGGACCGCACCGACATGGTGGAGGAAATCGACACCTATTTCCGCGAGAAATTTTCAAGCGTCACTCCCGCGCCCGACGCGACCATCAACACCGAGAGTCCCGCGTGGGCGCTTGACCGCCTGTCGATTCTCGCGCTGAAAATATACCACATGGCCCGTGAGGCCGAGCGCACCGATGCCTCGCCCGAGCACATCGCGCGCTGTCAGGCCAAGCTCGACGTGCTGCTTGAACAGGAGAAAGACCTCACAGCCGCCATCGACCAACTGCTCGACGACATCGCCGCCGGGCGCAAATACATGAAGGTTTACCGCCAGATGAAGATGTACAACGACCCGGCTACCAACCCGGTTCTTTATGGCAACAAGAAATCCTGACATCGAGACCCGTTTCCGGCCCGCGAGGGTGCTGATCACCCGTTTCTCGGCAATCGGCGACGTGGCCATGACAATCCCGGTGGTCTACAGCGTGGCCCGCAGCAACCCCGAGGTGAAATTTGTCATGGTGACGCGTCCCTCCATGGCCACGATGTTCCTCAACCCGCCCGACAACCTGACGGTGCGCGGCATCGACCTGTCGTCGCCCGTTTACAAAGGGTTGACGGGACTACACAGGCTGTATCGCGAACTGCGGCGGGAATATGACTTCGATGCCGTGGCCGACCTTCACGACGTGCTCCGCACGATGGCCCTCGACGCGATGGCATGGCTCAACCGCATCCCCGTGTCGCGCATCAACAAGGAACGCTCGCGCAAGCGCGCCCTCACTCGCCGGCACAACAAGATAATGCTCCCCCTCATCTCGCAGCGCGCCCGCTATCGCGAGGTGTTCCACCGCCTCGGCCTCGCCGTCGAGGAACGGTTCCGCTCGCTGTTTGGCGACGGGAAAGGCAATCCCGCCGACTTTGCCTCAATCACCGCGCCCAAAACCGGCACAGACAAATGGGTGGGAATCGCCCCCTTTGCCAAGCACAAGGGGAAAATCTATCCCCCCGGGCTGATGGAGAAAGTCGTGGCCGCGCTGGCCGCCAAGGGCGACGTGAAAATCTTCCTTTTCGGAGGCGGCGACCACGAGCGCGAGATATTTGCCGGATGGGCGGCCCGCTATCCCGGGGTCATATCACTTGCCGATAAGCACCACGGATTTCCCGTAGAGCTGTCGCTGCTGAGCCATCTCGACGTGATGGTCTCGATGGACTCGGCCAACATGCACCTCGCCTCCATCGTCGGGGTGCCGGTAATCAGCGTGTGGGGCGCCACCCACCCCTACTGCGGTTTCAAGGGATGGAAACAGCAGGACACCGACACCGTTCAGCTCACCATGACCTGCCGCCCATGCTCGGTCTTCGGCGACAAGCCTTGTTTCCGAGGCGACTACCACTGCCTCAACGGCATCTCCCCACAGAGCATTGTCGACAAGATTAACGCGAGGATAAATCAGTGACAGCCACGGCGGGATAAAATCATCAATTTACGTTTAGAGAAAAATGAACCGACATATAATCAATGAACACGCGACACTGGTAGAGGCGCTGGAGAGGCTCAACGCCTTGTCGGGCGAGGTGATGACGCTGCTTGTCACCACCGACGACGGACGCATGACCGGCACGCTGACCGACGGTGACTCACGGCGCGCACTGCTGGCGGGCGTGGCGCTCGACGAGCCGGTGACACGCGCGATGCACCGCGATTTCAAGCGGCTCGATGCCTCGGGGATAGATGTCGGGGCATTGAGAGAGATGCGTGAAAAGGGCATACGCCTCATCCCCGTCCTCGATGCCGACGGGCGCATAGTGCGCATCCTTGACACCCGCGTGACCCGCACTGTGCTCCCCCTGACCGCCATACTGATGGCCGGGGGAAAAGGGGAACGGCTGCGCCCGCTGACGCTCGACACCCCCAAGCCGCTGCTCAAAGTGGGCGACAAGGCCATCATTGATTACAACATCGAGGCTCTCGCCGCCGTGGGGATAACCGACATATCGGTGACGGTCAACTACTTGGCCCCGCAGCTTGTCGAGCATTTCAGCCATCCCGTGGCCGGGGTGGATGTCAGGTGCGTGGCCGAGCCATCGGCAATGGGCACAATCGGGTCGGCATCGCTAATCCCCCACCCCGCAGGCGGCGACACGGTGGTGATGAACAGCGACCTGCTGACCACAGTATCGTTTGAAGAAATGTATCTGCGCCACGTTGCCGAAAAGGCCGACATCACCATAGCCGCCATCCCCTACAACGTGTCGGTCCCCTACGCGATTCTGTCGACCGACGGGGCGCGGGTGACAGCCTTGGAGGAGAAACCCACCTACGCCCACTATGCCAACGCGGGCATCTATATCATTTCCAACGAGTTGCTCGACACCATTCCGGCTCAAGGACGCACCGATGCCACCGACCTTGTCGAAAAGGCTATTGCCGACGGCCGGCGCGTGGTATATTTTCCCATCGACGGCACATGGATCGACATCGGCTCCCCGGCCGATTACCGCCATGCCTGTGAACTAATGAGACTGAAAGAAAGTTGATATTCTAAGGATTTAAGTTTAAGAGGGCGTTTTGGGGTTAAGGTTCAGACAATAGCTGCCGGACCGTCCACCCGAAACATTTCTCTAAACCCCTAAACTGACAAACAAAGAACACCCGATATGGCTGATTCCAATTTTATAGACTATGTGAAAATCCTGTGCCGGTCAGGCAAAGGAGGCGCAGGCTCGCGCCATTTTTACCGTGCGAAATATGTACCCAAAGGAGGGCCCGACGGTGGTGACGGTGGTCGCGGAGGCCACATAATCCTGCGCGGAAACAGCCACATGTGGACCCTGCTCCCGCTCAAATACCGCCGCCACATCTTTGCCGGCAACGGACAGAGCGGCTCGGGAGGGCGCTCATTCGGCAAAGACGGCGAGGATGTCATCGTGGAGGTTCCCTGCGGAACGGTGGTATTTGATGCCGAGACAGGGGAATACCTGACCGAAGTAACCGGTGACGGCGAGGAAATCAAGCTCCTGCGCGGCGGCCGAGGCGGCCTTGGCAACTGGCACTTCAAGAGTGCCACCAACCGCACCCCCCGTTATGCCCAACCCGGCGAACCTGCCATCGAGAAGTCAATCATCCTTGAGCTGAAACTGCTTGCCGACGTGGGTCTTGTGGGATTCCCCAACGCGGGAAAATCCACCCTCCTGTCAGCAATCTCGGCGGCGAGGCCCAAGATTGCCGACTACCCTTTCACCACGATGGAACCACAGCTCGGAATCGTCCACTACCGCGGCGACCAGTCGTTTGTAATGGCCGACATCCCCGGAATCATCGAGGGTGCCAGCGAGGGACGCGGACTCGGACTGAGATTTCTGCGCCACATCGAGCGCAACGCCGTCCTGCTGTTCATGGTGCCCGCCGATGCCGACGACATCAACGAGCAATACCAAGTTCTCGTGCGCGAGCTTGAGCAGTTCAACCCCCAGCTTGCCGACAAGCCGCGCGTCCTTGCCGTCTCCAAGAGCGACATGCTCGACGACGAACTCATCGCCGAAATGCGCCCATCGCTCCCCGAAGACATACCCGCCGTGTTCATATCGACCGTCACCGGCATGGGGATAACCAAATTGAAAGACCTGCTGTGGGCACAGATTACCGACGAGCGCAACCGCATCGACACCGACCCGATAACCCACCGCCCGCTCGACGGCCATCACCGTGTCAGGGAGGAAGACGAGTTTATCTTTGAAAATGTTCCGACAGTAAGCGATGACGAGGCCGAGGATTTCGAAGAAGACTTTGACGACGACATGATATTTGACGACACCGACTGGATTGATGTCGACGACTGAATGTCGCGACACCACCACTGCTGTATGCCCCTTGCACGATGACTGTGCGAGGGGCATGCCGCTTTTTATCAAGCAGCTTTACAAAGCAATTTCAGACGTGTTACAACCGCGTTTAAAATTATTTTCAAAAATTTTGGACAAAATTGTGCATTTCCAAAAAAAGCAGTAATTTTGCGCCAATTTTGCACCCATTCAATTCACAATGACACAGCCTTGCCCGGGAATCGTCTTCACCGGGGATTGGCCACAATCAAAAAGTTAATTTGTAGAGTAAATTTTACATTTTTTAAATACATAAACAGCTAAAATTAACGTTACAGACATGCTTAAACAGTTCTCAAAAGGGCTAATTTTATCGCTGCTTACATGCGCTTCCGCCCCGGCTTTTGCCGCGCCGGTATCGGTGGAAGACGCAAAGCAATTGGCTGCCGACTTTTTCAGCGCAGACAATAGCGGTTTAGCCTCAATTGATGCTTTAGACTTGGCTTACACAGCCGGGACGGCTTCCAAGCCTCATTACTATGTATTTAACGCCCGTGACGGGAAAGGTTACATCATCATTTCGGCCGACGACACCACCGCGCCAGTACTGGGTTATTCGACCGACGGCAGCTACAACGCCGCCGCACTCCCCCCGGCAATGAAATGGATGCTCTCGGGACTCGAAAACGAAATCAAGGCAGCCCCGTCGCTCAAGCGCCCCTTCACCGCCGCGCAACGCCGCAACATGGTGGCCCGCCGCGCAGGCCGCGCAGGCGAAAGAATCCTGCTCCTCACCGCCTCGTGGAGTCAGGAAAGTCCTTTCAACGCAGCCATTCCGGGTCGTCCGCTCGTGGGATGTGTCGGCACAGCGATGGCTATCATTATGAAATATCACCAGTATCCCGAGAGGGGGACCGGCAGCTATAACGGTGTGAGCTACGATGTTGCCTATGACTGGGACAACATGCGCACCGACAACTACCGCTCAGGCTACACCCCCGAGGAGGCCGAGGCGGTGGCGACTCTCATGTATCATGCCGCCAGCAGTATCGGCACACAGTTTGGCATGTCGGGATCGAGCGCCTACGAAGTGAAGGTGCCCGCCGCGCTGACCAACTACTTCGGCTACGACCCCGGAGTTTCCTACAAGAAACGTTCCGAAGTGTCGACCCAGAGCGCCTTTGACGCCATCGTCATTGAGGAAATTAAGAACAACCGTCCTGTCCTCTATTGTGGACAGGACGTGACCGTCGGTCACGCCTTCGTGGTTGACGGCTACGACCCCGCCACCGGGATGCTCCACATCAACTGGGGATGGGGCGGTGCCGACGGCAACTACAACGGCGGATGGTATGCGAGCACCGCGCTCAACCCCACCGTCAGCCAGTCACACCACTTCAACAACCTGACCACCATTATTTATAATATAAAGAAAGGCGACGGCAACAACGCCGCTTGGTCACCTATCCACCTTACCGCTGACGGCGGCCAGCCGGGCATAGGCAGCGACATGACCTCGCTTGCCCCGGGCAAGAAGTTCACCCTGCGCGCAGGTACCGTGCGCAACGTGAGCCACGACCGCTTCAGCGGCAAAATCGCTGTGGCGCTCTTTGACGCCGCCGGCGCGTTCAAGACGCTCCTCAGCTCCCCGCAGGGCCTGAGCCTCGACGGCATAACCCCGCTGTGGAACGGCTACATCGACTTCCGCAACTGCGAGCTGCCATCGGTAGTGACCGTGGCCGAGGGCGACATGGTGCGCCTCGCTACCACAACCGACGACACCAACTGGCTCCCCGTGCCGGGCGAATTGTTGACCGTCAACGAGATTCCCGCCCTGCGCACAACCGTCGAGACATTTGCCATCAACTTCCCCGCGTCGCTTTCGGGAGCGACTTTCAAGGGCGACAACTCGGTAATCCGAGGCTGGAACTACGCCTTCAGCGTCACCCCCGACAATGCCGCCGAAGATGTCATTACCGTCAAGGCCAACGGCCTGCTGCTCACCCCCGCCGCCAATACGTTCAACTACTCGATTGACAACGTGCGCGAGGACCAGACAATCTCAATCCTCGTCCAGAAGGCATCGGAAGTCAAGGCCAAGCGCAGCGTGTGGGTCGAGGAGGCCGGAACTCTCTCGTCGATTATCCCCGAGGATGAGACAGGCATTATTACTGACCTGACCCTGTTTGGCTCTATCGATGCGCGCGACTTCGACTATATGAGAGAAAAGATGAACCTGAAGCGTCTCGACATCTCGTCGGTCTACATCGCTGCCAACGGCTCCAACCAGGCCAACGCCATACCCCGCAACGCTTTCAAAGGCAAATGGAGCCTCAGCGAGATTCTGCTCCCCCGCAACATCAACCGCATCAACAACGGCGCCTTCCGCCAGTGTGGCATAACCTCGATCACAATCCCTGCCGGAGTCAGCACCTATGAGTACAACGTGTTCCTCGGCTCCAACCGTCTGCGCGACGTGTGGGTGGGCCGCGAAAAAGCCGAGTTCATCAACTGGTGTGTGTTCTCGGGTGCAAGAACCGACCTCATGACCCTCCACGTTCCCAATCAGAACGCCGTCAACAACTACAGCGCCAAGGAATACTGGAAAGATATCAAAAACATCATCATCGACCCCATCCCCGCTCAGAACGATTTCGCGTTTGCCGTGATGGAGAATGCCGATGTGAAATTTGAGACTGAAACGACCGTCGGACGCTACCCCAAGGGGACAAATGTCATTTTCACAGCCGAGCATATCGCTGAAAACGACAACCGCATGGCTGTGTATGCCAACTCCACCCTCCTCACCCCCGACGCGCAGGGTGTCTACAGCGTGACTATCAACAGCAACACCATCATCCACTTCGACCTGATAAAGCCGATGGAGCCTGCCTCCTATGACTCTCCCTGGCAGCTCACCAACACAGGTGGCACCGTTGGCCTGTTAACCGATGCAGTCAACATCTTCCCGGGTATCGAATTTACAATCCGCGCCAATGCCTTAAACGTACCCGCCGACGCTACATCAATGTTCTGGGCGGCCGTCCTGACCGATGCCGACGGCAAAATCAAAGAGTTCATCTCTCCCGTCAGCACATGGGGAGGAGCCAAGGGCGACGGCCTGAAGATGAACGTGAAATGCTGTGTAAAGGAATCCAATGTGCGCGAAGGCAACCTAATCCGCCTCGCAACATCGTTCAACAAAAAGAGATGGGCCCTCGTCGGCGGACGCACCGACGACGTTATTGACCGCCTGCCCGCCCTCAATAACCAGACCCCCGTCTACAACATGACCTATACCGAGGGACTCGCCGACAAAGCCAACGTGTCGGGTGCCGTGGCAACCGCCGTATACGGTCGCGACATCACCCTCAAGGTGACCCCCAAGCAAGCCTCCCACATGATCAACGCGGTTGTCAACGGTGACACCATCGTCAAGGGCGCAAAGACGTTCAGCTACTCGTTCATCGCCAAGCAGGACATGAACTTCGATATCAACGTCTATCCCCCCGTATCACTCACCGAGGCCACAATCACCCTCGCCGAGGGTGAACACCTCTATCTCTCGGGTTTCGAGGGTATTGACAACTGGGGCGAAATCAACCATGCCACAGCCGAGAAATACCGCAACATCAAGAAACTGACAATCAAGGGCAAGCTCGACTATTATGATTTCGGTCTGTTCCGCGAAAATTACTGGGTTGCAGCCAATATCCGTTTCCTCGACCTCTCCGAGGCCACTATCGTGCGCGACCGCGATAAAGACGAGAAACACGGATTTGACCACTATTTCCCCAGCTATGCGTTTTACAACAATCAGCTTAAAGGATGCTACATTGAGGAAATCATTCTGCCGCAAAGCGTTAAACAATTTGGACACGATGCATTCAAAGGATGTAGCCGACTTAAAGAGATTGAGCTCCCCAAAAGCCTCCGCAACTGGGGTGATATAGACGCGATTCGTATTTCAACCGGCGAAGTGTATACAAAGACCGGCAGCGGACTCGAAGATGACGTATTTTTGGGTTGTACATCGCTTGAAACAATCTACCTCCCCTGTGTGCCCGGAAATGACGGTAACGTCGGTCACCTTTATTATAGCCAATATCACCCGTTAAGGACAGGTCTGCCCGACAATACCAAAGTCACTGTTGTCGTTCCCGCAGAACATCTCGAGACCTATAAGACACCTCGTGTCGATAACGGATGGTATAACGAGAACTGGTCCAACGGCTGGGAGGCAGGCGGTTTCAACATCGTGGGCCAATACCCTGTCTATTCTCTCGGCTATGACGCATCGCGCTGCTTTGTCACCGACAAGAACTTAAACGTTGACCGCGCTGCATCATTCCTCAAAGACAATATTTCGCTTGAAAGCCTGACCCTCTCTGACAAACTTTATATAGGTGTGCTTTCCAAGGCCGAGGGCCGTCCCGAAGGTGTCGATACCTACAAGGAGGGTGTGAAAGTCAAGGTATATGACAACGGCAAACTCATGCCCGAAGATGCCGTCAACAGCAACGGTGCAGTTTCACTGACCTACTGGAACCCCAACAAGCACGCTGACAAGGCCGGTAACCACGACATCGATGTCATCTATCTCTATGACGTGACTTTCAACTGCATGTCTGACCAGTTTAAGGTCAACATCCCCGAAATCCGCAACAACGAGACTGAGAAAGGCGACGAGGCCACTCTCTTTGAAACGCTGAACTACTATAACGCTTCGGCACCCGTCCTCGAAAATGTCAACGAAGACTCGGCAGTGAAATTCTCGCTCGGGTTCTCAACCGACAACAAGGACATCCAGCCCCGCGTGAAAATCGGCTCAGAGATAATCGAACCCGACGAAGACGGATTCTACACCATCAATGTCACCGACAACAACGTTACAGTCGACATCTATGCCGTTCCGTCAAACGGCGCGACACTGACCACCGAAGAAATCGTGTCGATCAACGCCGCCGAGGCTGTCGAGGTCACCGACCTCTCCCTTGAAGGCAATATTGACAGCGAGACCCTCGCCACAGTCGTTGAAGGGTTTGAATCACTCTCGTCACTCGACCTGTCGGGCATGTCGAGCGAGATTCCCGCCGGAGCATTTGAAGGAAAGACCACGCTGACCGAGGTTATCCTCCCCGAGGTCGAGACCATCGAGCCCAACACCTTCAAAGACTGCGAGAGCTTGCAGACTGTTACCGTTCCCGAGAGCGTGACCGCCATCGGCGAGGGCGCGTTCAGCGGATGCTCGTCACTCGAATCAATCACGCTGACCGGCATCGACGCAATCGGCGCAAGCGCGTTCAGCGGCTGCGACAACCTGACCACCATCACCATCAATCCCGCAAGCGGCTCGGCTCCGGCGGCAATAAAGGGACGCAACAACGCACCCCGCGCGGCAGGATTTGACGAGACTGCATTTGAAGGTGTCAACCCCAACTGCCTCATCATCCTCGGCGAAGGCGTGGCCGTTCCCGCAACCACAGCCGGAAACTATCTGACCACCCGCGTCGGCGAAATCCCCGATGTCAACGAGGAAGGCCAGACAACCACCCGCCAAGGCCGCATCTATGAGTCGGCAGGCGACATCTCGCTGCGCCCCGGCTACCCCTTCGCGACTGCCAACCGCTTCTCGATGATTGACGGCAACACCATCAGCTATGTCGCCGAGGTATCTTCAACCGCCAACGGATGGAACTCACTTGTGATTCCCTTCAACGTCGACAAAGTGACCTCGGGCAGCACCGAGCTCGTGGCCAAGACTTCGCCTGAACAGGACAGCGAGGAAACCGACTACATGGTTGCGTCGCTCGATGTCGAGAACAACCGCCTCGCCCTCACCAAGGGCATCAGCGCCAACGTCCCCTACCTCATCAAGCAGACCAACAACAACGCGACCCGTGAAATCACATTCACAGCCGCCGACGTGACTGTCGAGCCCACTCCCGAGACCGTGGCAGTCAACGGTGCCGATTATTCGCTCGCTGCAACTTTCAGCAGCCGACAGCTTCCGGGCGAGACAACCTATGTTCTCAACGCCGACGGCAACGCGTTTGAACTCGTGTCTGAAGAAGTCGTGCTTGATGCCGATGGCAACGAAGAACCCGCAGTGACCTCAGTGAATCCGTGGGAAGTCTACGCCGTAAGCGACAAGGGACAGGGCCGCATCGAAATCGCCGTTGCCGGTGACGATACAACCACCGGAATCAGCAATATCGACGCGACGACCGAAGGTGTGTCGGTGACAACCGACGGCGGCAACCTTGTCATCTACTCTGACAAGGCAGTCGACGCAGCAGTCTACTATGTCGACGGCCGTCTCGTGGGCACCATCACCCTCAACCCGGGCCGCAACGTAATCACCGAGCTGGCCCGAGGCATCTACATCGTAGCAGGCCACAAGGTAGCTCTCTGATAAAGGACTATAACTAACCCTGATAACCGCGCCTGCGGGTCGATTTCGACCCGCAGGCGCTTTTTTACAGCGACATTGCGGCGGCACGCGGTCGCTGTTCCGCATTTTTCAGCATTTTTATGTCATTTTTCTATTTATTTTATAAAATTTGGTTATCTTTGCATCGCAAGCCAACACAATCAGTAACTTTTAACACAACCTTGCCAATGAGACAACTTATCCAGCGACTGTCGGTCGTTATGCTGTGTGCCGTATCGCTTACCGGCCTACAGGCCGAGCAACCGCACCGAAAAGGAAGAAATGTGCATGACACACAGTTTACCACGCCTCTGACACCCCGCGCCAACAGCAATCTGCAACGGGGAAAAGTGAAGAAAAACCACACACGGAGACTCGGTGCCGACAGAGTGGGCATAAATGCGGCCATCGACGGGCCGGTGTCAATGTCGCGGCCCGCTTTCACCAAGGCACGCACAATGTCGACGGCAGAAATGCCCGCCATCTACGGCTGCATCGAATACTCCGGGTCACGCGACAGAATAGACCACACGCTGTGCCGCATCCCGACATCCGACGGACAGAAATTTGAAGTAATTGTCGAGGAAGTGAATGCCATTGACGGCGGCACGGCTGTCGACGACATCTACTATGCCGCCTACCACACCGAGTACTATGGCGAATATCAGCTTTATATCAACGGATATGACACCAAAACAGGTGAGCGCGTCTCGCAACGCTACGGCGACGCGAGCGGCGAGGCTACCGACGTGGCCTACAATCCCGTCGACGGCAAAATCTACGGATGCTTCTGCGATCCCGATTCGCCCGACTATTCCGATTACTATTTCGGCACAATCGACTATAACACCGGCCTGACGACACGCATCTCGGCCCTGCCGCGACAGATGGCGGCCATCGCCATCGATGCTTCGGGAAAGATATATGTAATAGACAAGCAGCAGGAAAAGGTGGGTTACACCCTGACCACAGTTGCCGCCGACCTTTATGAGATTGACGGAGCGACAGGCAAAATGACCCTTATCGGAAAGACAGGACTTGCCCCCGAATACCGCTCGTCGGCCTGTATCGACCCGGTGTCGGGACGCATGTTCTGGACAGTGAGTCCCGCCGACGAGTGCGGCTACCTCTATGAAGTCGACACAAAGACAGGGCAGGTTCAGCTCGTCTACACCTTCCCCGACGACGAGGAAATCGTCGGTCTCTACATCCCGGCAGGCGCCACGACTGCCGACTCGCCCGCAGCCGTCACCGGACTCGCCGCCGATTTTCCCGGCGGAGGCGTGGAGGGAACGGTTTCGTTCACCCTCCCGGTCACCGACATGAACGGCTCGCCGATTTCGGGCAACCTCGACTGGGAACTGAAGGCCAACGACGAGGCTGTCAAAAACGGCTCGGATGCCGCCGGGACTACCGTCAGCGTCCCCGTATCGTTGCGCGAGGAGGGGATGTACCGTTTCTCGGTAACGGCTTCCAACGACAACGGCCCCTCGCCCGAGACACTGCTGACGGTATTCGTGGGCCACGACACCCCTGTCGCGCCCCAAGTCACCGCGTCGCTTGACGGCAACGTCGTGACAGTGACATGGGAGCCTGTAACAGCCGCTGTCAACGGCGGTTACATCAATCCCGAGAAAGTCACCTACCGCGTGACCCGCTATCCCGGGGCCACAGTGATTGCCGAGGCGGCCACCGGGACATCGGTAACCGACACAATCGAACTGCCCGAGCTGCTGTCGGCCTACCATTACACCGTCGAGGCGCAGTGTTCAGGCATCGTGTCGCAGCCGGGAGAGTCGGCCAAGATAATCGCCGGACACATCGTGCCCCCCTATACCGATGATTTCAACGACATCAAGAGCTTTGACTTCTACACTGTCATCAACGCCAACGGCGACGAAAACAAGTGGGGTCCCTATATCGGCAACCTCCAAGTGTCCTATAACTCCAGCCTCGCGATGGACGACTGGCTCATCACCCCGCCGGTGATGCTCGAAGCCGGAAAAGCCTACTGTCTCTCCATCGACGTGCTGACCGGCAGCGCCTCTTTCCCCGAGACATTCGAGGTGAAATGGGGCCGGGGCAACACCGTTGACGACATGACCCATACCGTAATTGAAAAACAATCGGTGGCCCATACCGTCTATGTCAACTACCGAGGCTATATCGTGCCCGAGGAATCGGGACTGCACTATGTCGGAATCCACGGATGCAGCGATGCCAACATGTACACGCTGTCCATCGACAACCTCGCCTTCGGCTCCGCGCTTAACGCCGGTGTTCCCGCCGAGGCCACAGACCTCAACCCTGTTTCGCGCACCAACGGCGAGCTACGGGCCGACGTGTCGGTAAAGGCTCCGTCGACCGACATCGCCGGAAAACCTCTCACGTCACTCGACCGCCTCATCGTCAAGCGCGACGGCAGTCCTGTCAAGACATTCGAGTCACCCGCCCCGGGCGAGGTGCTGACATTTGTCGACGATGTGCCCTTGTGTGACACCTACCGTTACAGCGCGGTGGCCGTCAACGCCTCGGGCGAAGGGCCTCAGGTGGACAACGATGTCTATGTGGGTGTCCTCGCTCCCTCCGACCCGTCAAACGTCAAGATGGTCGAGACAGAAAACCCCGGCGAAGTGACCATATCGTGGGACGCTCCCGCCACCGACGAGAAGGGCAACGCACTCGACCCGCAGTATATCACCTACCGCATATACATTCAGGTCAGTCAGACTGAAATGGATGCCATATACGGCAACATAACGGGAACATCCTTTACTTTCAAGGCCATTGACAATGCTGACACACAGGAATTTGTGCAATATATCGTAGTAGCCGAAACCCTCGGTGGCCTATCCAACGGCATACCCACCTCCATGATGCCTGTCGGCAAACCTTACGCCGCCCCCTATCGCGAATCGTTCTCCTATGGTGCTCCGTGGTCAATTCTTGGCTCCAACGCAAACGGCGGCGCGGCTTGGCATCTCTTTGACGACGCTTCGGGCATTCCGTCGGCCGACGGCGACAACGGTTTCATCGGATCCGAAGGAAAATATGTCGGCGACTACGGCTCGCTGATTCTCGGCAAAATCGACCTGTCGACTCTCGAAACCCCCGCCTTGACATTCTACACCTACAGCATCACCGACGGGGACCAGCTCGATGAAAACGAAATCGAGATACTGGCCGCTGTAAACGGCGAGATTAACAGTGTGCGCACCATCAAGATTTCCGACTACTCGTCGACCGACGGTTGGGTCAAGATTCTCGTCCCGCTGACCGAATATGCCGGAAAAACCGTGCAGCTCCACTTCGTATCCTACGGCAATGTGTGGACCTACACGCTCATCGACGCGATAAGGGTCGACAACATGTATGACAACAACCTGAGCGTCACCGCTATTTCGGTTCCCGAGAGTGTCAAGGGCGGCTCGGAATTCAAAATCACGGCCGAAATCGAGAACAACGGCCTGACCGATGCCCGCGACTATACCGTTGACCTTTACATCGACGGCGAAAAAGCCGATTCGCAACCGGGAGTCACCATTCCCTCCTATGACAAGGCTTCTTTCACCTTCACCCGCGTCATCCCCGTCATCAATGACAAGCCTCAGACTGTCAAGGTCGTAATCGCCTACGCAGCCGACGAGTATCTTGCCGACAACGAATCAGAGGAAATCACCGTCACCCCCGTCGCCCCGACACTCCCCGCCGTTGACGCAGTCGAGGCCGAGGCAACCGACGACGGTATCACCCTCACTTGGGCCGAACCCAATCCCGCCGACTATATCCCCGACCCTGTCACCGAGACATTTGAGGGCGCGACCTCGTGGGCAACCGACGGCGCGGCCGGATGGACATTCGTTGACCGCGACGGCGGAGGCATCGGAGGATTTGCCGACGGAACCGAATTCCCCGGAATCGCCCAAGGCTCGGTACAGTCATTCTTCGTCTTCGACAACATGACCGAGGGTTTCAACGATTACTACAATAACGCGTGGTCAGGCTCCAAATTCCTCGCCTCGATGTTTTCCTACGATTACGCCAGCGGCAACGGAGTCAAGAACGACGACTGGGCCATCTCGCCCGAACTTTGCGGAGCGGCGCAGACAGTCTCGCTCTATGCCCGCTGCTATGATCCGACCTATCCCGAGACATTCGAGATTCTCTACTCGACAGGCAGCATGGATCCCGACGATTTCATCTTGGCAGGGAAATACACCGCCGCGTCGACTGACTGGACAGCATTCAGCGCGAAACTCCCCGACGGGGCAAAGCGCATGGCTATCCGCTGCACCTCTGACTTCCGTTTCCTCCTCTTTGTCGATGACGTGACATTCATCCCGCGTCCCGACGACAACGCCCTGACCCTGACCGGATACAACATCTACCGCGACGGTCGGCTTGCCGCTACAGTCGATGCCGGGGTCACGACCTTTGCCGACAGCGAGGCCGACCCGTCGGCCGAGCACAGCTACATGGTTACCGCGCTCTATGACAAGGGAGAATCGCGACCGAGCGATGCCGTTACGGCAGGAATGTCGGGAATCGGCAACATCTCGGCGGCAGCAATAGGCATCCGCGGCGGCAACGGCCTCATCACGGTTGAAAATGCCTCGGGCCTCGCTGTCAGCGTCTTCACTCCCGCGGGACAGACTGTCGCAACCCTCACCCCCGACAGCGACCGCGCGACCATCGCCGCCGCCCCCGGCCTCTACATCGTCCAAGCCGGAACGACGGTCAGGAAGGTCATTGTGAAATAAAGTAAAAAGTGAAGGGTGAAGATAATAGTTCTTCAGACCCCTTCACTTTTCACTTTTTACACCATCTTTCACGTTATACACCCTCCATGCGGGGTACTGAGACAAACCCGCAAAATGAAAAACGCTCCTCAAGTATGCAGTCTTGCGACTCACTTGAGGAGCTTGTTATCTTTATGAGATGAAAAAAGAGCGGCTAATCGCCGCTCTTTCCAATCGACTACTGTCGGTTTCTAAAATCGTTGCTTTCGCACTCGAAGTATTTCGTTAAAGAGGAAACTACCCTTTGTGGATACAAAGTTAAATATAAAATCTTTATCCCACAAATAACTAACGTATTTTTCGAAGAAAAAGTTTTAATGCGGTATTATCTTAAATCCCAGTCTCACCCCTTTGTAAGTATAAATGTGCTTGGCTATTACCTGAAATGCCGGATTCGGTCTTTCAGGATTAAGCACATACCGGCTTATGGGATACGCTATGAGGTCTGCAACCTGTAATCCGATGATGTTATCAGCCTTATACTTGAACTTGAAATTCTTAATCCTGTCGGTCAGTCGTTCAGGTGTTATCCATTTTGTGCCTGCTACACGAAGGCCATTGTAATACCTTAATAGCATCTGATTCTGATTTGGATTTCTGCGCTCAACCACTATCGACATCTTGCAATTACCGTTCTCGCAGTCGTCCATGTGAAAAATGGCACGTTCTATCAGATATTTGAGAGATAGACCATATACATCTTCCCCGGTATTGAATCTTTCGACAAATGGTTCCTTCATTATACAGCAGCACACTATCACATAAACACCCTCGGTACCGAGTATCTCATTTATGCGTTCATAAAACCGCGCTTTGACTGCCGGGTCAAGCAGGTTGACGAAAGCCCTGCTGTGATTCCTGATTTCTCTGGAATGGAAAATAACGCTCTCGTCCTGCCAAAGTTCTCTTTTAAGGCCATTGATTTCATTCTCCAGCCATTTCAGTTTATCCGAAGACACCAGTATGCCACACAAGGTAAACATCGGAAATGTCCTGTCGTACTTTTCCAGATTCGGGTCGCCGCACTCGTCGATGAACAGCGTATAGTGTTGCCTTCTTTGTTCAATCTCCATAATAATTTACAAAATTAATAAAAAGGCTGCAATATCGTATGGCACCAGCATTTACAAATACAAAATCTTAGCGAGTATTTCACTTTTGTCTTGTCGACAGGACAAAAACAGCCATCTTTTGTCTTGTCGGCGGGACAAATCGTTTTTTTGGTTATGTGGGAAAAATCGCTATCTTTGCGTGGAAAAACTATACCCATGAACCTAAAAGCCATATCTTTATCTGTCTTATCCATTATTGTCGCAGCAACGGCGACGGCTGCGGAGCCGGAGCGGTTTACCATCACCGGCCATGTGACCAACGTGCCCGACTCCACGGTCGTGGAACTGTGTCGGGAGGAAGGCAGGATGCTAAAGACGGTCGCACTCGACACAATCATAGACGGACGCATATTTTTCAGCGACACAATCTCGGAACCGAAACAGATGTACCGCCTTACAGGAGCCTCACGCGGACTGCCCTCCTATCTCGCCCCGATATGGGTCGAGCCGGGAGCCGAAATCACGATTACGGGCGATGGGACACTGTACCCGCTGTGGGATATAAGCAGCACGATTCCCAATCAAGCGAGCCGGGGGGCCTTGGTCAAGGCGACGCTCCCTGAGTTTGCCGAATTGCTCCAATGTTATGTCGAAGAAACCGAGGCCATAAAGCACCTTTACATAGACCTGAAAGGTGCCGAGGAATACCTGAAAGAGGGTTGGGACAAAATCAACTCGATCAGAGATGCTTACGGCCCTTTGGAAAAAGCGGTTGAAATCAAGAAACTCGCCTACATGGGGAGCGCGCCGATTGACGAAGTGTGGCTTGACGAATTTTCCTATTTTGCCGAAAACGTCTACCGCCACCCCGACAGCGAGCTGCGGGAGACGGTCATGGCAATTTTCGGCCGCCTGACTCCCGAGCAGCTTGAAACCGAGACGGGTCAAAAAATCAATGACTACCTGACGATGGAGAGTATCCTCAACGAGGGTGACAAGATGACCGACGGGACGCTCTATGACTTGCAGGGCAACGCACACACGCTGGGAGAACTTGCCGGGAAATACATTCTGCTCGACTTCTGGAGCCGCGGGTGCGGTCCGTGTGTCGCATCAATGCCCGAAGCCGACGAGGTAGCCGGGCAATATGCCGACCGGCTGGCATTTGTCAGCATATCGAGTGACCCCGAGGCCGAATGGAAAGAGTTTCTCGCGGGAAAAGAGTCCAAGGTGATTCAGTGGAACCAGCTGCTCGACGGTCAGCCGGGTCTTGCGGCGCGCTACGGCGGTTTCGCTGTCCCCCACTACGTCCTTATCTCCCCCGACGGAATAATCGTGGCCAAATGGAGTGGCTACGGTGCCGGCTCCCTGCGTCAGAAACTCTCGGAACAAATGAAAGATAAACGATAGGGAACGGACATATAAAAAATTTCTTTCTTTGGAGGCTTGCAAAAGGTGGGCGGATGTGCTATATTTGCACCATATATAACCTAACTGATTAATTTTCATGAAAAAGTTACTGACCATCGGGGCCGTATGCTGTGCGATGACTGCTGCCGCACAGTCGCAAGTCCCGTTCAAAACCCCCGTCATCCCTGCTGACCCTGCACTGGAGGCACGAGTGGAAAAGACTCTGTCACGAATGACCTTGGAAGAAAAAATCGGACAGATGACCGAGTTGCAGATCGATGTCATCGGTCGATACAATGCCGAAGGGAAATTTGAGACCGTAAAGGGTAAGATGGATACCGTGTTCGGTATATATAAGGTAGGCTCGATTCTGAACACACCCGCCTACTGTCCCGACCCGGCCGACTGGAACCGCATTATCGGCAGCATTCAGGAGTATTCGATGAAACACATCGGCATCCCCTGTATCTACGGACTCGACCAGAACCACGGCACGACCTATACCAACGGCGGCACACTGTTTCCCCAGCCGCTCAACATGGCCGCGACATTCAACGCCGACCTCGTGAGACACGGGGCCGAAATAACAGCCTACGAGACACGAGCCAGTGACTGCCCGTGGACCTACAACCCCACTCTCGACCTTGCCCGCGACCCGCGCTGGCCGCGATTCTACGAAAACTTCGGCGAAGACCCGCTTGTCAACGCCGTGATGGGCGTTGCAGCCGTGCGCGGTTTTCAGGGTGACGACCCCAACCATATCGGGCCTGACAATATCGCAGTGTCGGCCAAGCATTTCATGGGTTACGGCAGCCCATTCTCGGGCAAAGACCGCACCCCGGCCTACATCTCGCCGTCGGACCTGCGCGAGAAACATTTCGCGCCCTTCCTCGCCACACTCCGCGCGGGCGCGCTGACCATCATGGTCAACTCGTCGTCAATCAACGGCATCCCCGTCCACGCCAACGCCGAGCTGCTGAGCACTTGGCTCAAAGACGAGCTGGGATGGGACGGCATGATTGTCACCGACTGGGCCGACATCAACAACCTCTACACCCGCGAGAAGGTGGCCGCCAACAAGAAAGAAGCTATCGCACTGGCCATCAACGCCGGTATCGACATGGCAATGGAGCCTTACAACGTCGATTACTGCGACCTGTTGAAAGAACTTGTCAACGAGGGACGCGTGCCGATGAGCCGCATCGACGATGCCGCCCGGCGCGTTATTCGTCTGAAATACCGTCTCGGACTCTTTGACCGCCCCGACACTTGGCTGAAAGACTATCCGCGGTTCGGCTGTAAGGAATTTGCCGACGCGTCGGTCGAGGCCGCTACCGAGTCGATGGTGCTGCTGAAAAACGACCATGACATCCTGCCGCTTGCCGCCGGAAAGAAAATCCTCGTGACCGGCCCCAACGCCGACTCGATGCGCAGCCTCAACGGCGGCTGGAGCTACACATGGCAGGGCGACAAGACCGACAGCTATGCCGCTGCCTACAATACCATCCAAGAGGCGATGACCGCACGGTTCGGGGCTGACAACGTGACATTTATCCCGGGCCTGAGCTATGACTCCACCGGCTATTACGACAAGGTGGAACCTGACCGCATGGAGGAAGCTCTTGCCGCCGCCGCCAAGGCCGATGTCATCGTGGCATGTATCGGCGAGAATTCCTATTGCGAGACTCCCGGCAACCTGACTGACCTCAACCTCAACCCGGCACAGCGCGACTATGTGAAACGCCTTGCCGGCACATGGAAACCCATCGTGCTGATTCTCAACGAAGGCCGTCCGCGGCTGATTGCCGACATCGAGCCGCTTGCCGCCGCCGTGGTCGACATCATCATCCCCGGCAACTATGGCGGCGACGCGCTTGCCTCGCTCCTTGCAGGTGATGCCAATTTCTCGGGAAAACTTCCGTTTACCTATCCCCGCGAAATCAACTCGCTCGTGACCTATGACTACAAGGTCAGCGAGGAGGTGGGACGCATGGAAGGCGCCTATGACTATGACGCGCGTGTCAACGTGCAATGGCCATTCGGCTACGGCCGCAGCTACACGACATTCTCGTATGCCAACCTCCGCGCCTCGTCCGCGACATTCTCCCCTGACGCAAACCTGACATTCAGCATCGACGTGACCAATACCGGCTCGCGCGCGGGCAAAGAGGCAGTGTTGCTTTACAGCAGCGACTTGGTTGCCTCAATCGTGCCTGACAACAAGCGTCTGCGCGCATTTGAAAAGATAGAGCTGAAACCGGGCGAAACCCGCACCGTCACCTTCACCCTTCCGGCATCAGACCTCGCATTCGTGGGTGCCGACGGGAAATGGGTGCTTGAAGAAGGTGACTTCGTTATCACCGTCGGGACTGAAAAGGTTACCGTCAGCTGCACATCCACCCGCCGCTGGGATGTGCCCAACATCTGATTTACATAAACATAGATAAAACTGTGGGAGTCATCGGAATGACTCCCACAGTTTTTTTATTTTCCGATACGGAACTCGTTGAATTTCATCGTTATCGCGTCAAACGTCATGATGCGGTCTACAAGCAGGTCACCCGCTCCGGCGAGGTATTTCAGCACCTCGGTGGCCTGCAGGGTCCCTATCACCCCGACTACGGTGTTCAGCACGCCGTTGACCGAGCATGGGAGGTCGTCAGAAGGCAGCGTGCAGTCAAAAATCGAGCGATAATCGGCCCTTCCGGGCAGATGGGTGAAAAGTTGGCCCGAAAACCGCGATACCGAGCCGAATACGAGCGGCTTGCCCTCGGCCACGCACACGTCGTTGATGAGCAGCCGCGTGGCGAGGTTGTCGGTACAGTCGACTGTTATATCATAGGCACCGATGAGTCGGCGGGCGTTTTCAGCGGTCAGAGACTCGGTGTGCAGCTCGATGTTCACCCCGGGATTGATGCGGGTCATCGCATCGCGGGCCGACTCGGCTTTGAGCCGCCCGATGTCGGGCGTACCGTGCATAATCTGCCTCTGCAGGTTACTGAGCGACACGGTGTCAGGGTCGACGATACCGATTGTCCCCACTCCCGCTGCGGCAAGATAGAGGGCGACAGGGGAACCGAGGCCGCCGGCCCCGACGATGAGCACGCGACCTCGCCCTATCGCCTCCTGCCCGGGGATGTCAATCTCGCAGAGCGAGATGTGGCCCCGGTAGCGCATGGATTGTTCGCGGTCAAAAGTCATATCCACACTCGGCTATAAGTTTCTTGTCCTCGGCGACTTGTGAACCTATGGTGGTCAGCATGTCACCCATGATGGCGCCGTTGACGGCAATCTCCATCGCGCGGCGCTGAGTGTCACGCGACATCTGCGCGCGTCCCCCCGCAAAGCGCAACACGGCACGGGGGTGAATCATGCGGAAAATCGCGACAGTCAGCAGTATTTCGCGCTGTGACAACGGCTCGCAGTCCTGAAGCGGCGTGCCCGGGATGGGCTGAAGCACGTTGACAGGGATGGAATCAGGGGCAATATCCCTCAGGGCAAGTGCAAACTCGATGCGCTGCCCCCGAGTCTCGCCCATGCCGATGATACCGCCGCTGCACACCTCCATCCCCACCTCGCGGGCCATGCGGATAGTCTTTAGCTTGTCATCGAGCGAGTGGGTCGAGCAGAGGGCGGGAAAATGAGACGGAGCGGTTTCAAGATTGCAATGATAACGGGTGCACCCCGCCTTGTAGAGCTTTTCAAGCGACTCGCGGTCAAGCAGTCCCATCGAGGCACAGAGGTGCAGCCCTCCCTCATCGCGCAGCTGCTCGAAGTAGCTGCATGCCGTGTCGAGGTCTTTTCCGCTCATGGCCCTGCCGCTCGTCACGAGCGAAAAACGCCTGATGCCGTGGCGGCGGTTCATGTCGGCGGCATTCATGCAGGTCGAGCGGTCGACAAGCGGGTAGACGCTTGCCGATGTCTTGTAATGAGCCGACTGGGCACACCATTTGCAGTTTTCGGGACATCGTCCCGAGCGGGCGTTTATAATAGAACAGGAATCAAACTCACGGTTGAAAAAACGGCGCGTCACCTCGGCGGCCGCTTCGATAAGCTCATCGATACCCGCCTCGTCAATGAGGGCAAGTCCCATAGCCTCAGCCTCGGTCAGCTCACCCCCGGCAAGCACCTTATCTTTCAGTTCCGAAATATTACTATGCATATTGAATCTCTTTAGGCCGACAAAGTTACCAATTATTCCCGCAAATCAATAAAATTTAGAGGTTGTTTAAAAACAAATGTGAATCCAAAGCCCGTTTACACGAGTCGGATTTTGTCATGAATCGAGGGAGCATAGCTGTAGCTATGTGACCGAGGTTCAGGGCAAAAGGCGACCGTGAAAACGGGTGCGACAAAACATTTATTATAAACCGCCTCATGGTTAAATTTTGAAATTAATATCTAAATGAAGTTACATCATCCACATGGCAGCCTCTTTCGTTACCTCGCCATTACACCTCGGTCTCATAGCCACAGCTATGCTCCCTCTGTGTAATAACGAGTTAACTTAAAGATGCTACCACTTTGGATTAACATTTGTTATTAAACAACCTCTTATGCAGCATTTACATTTAAACGTCAGACAAAACCGTCAATCTCAGCCGATCGGATTCCACGCAAAGTAATTTCAAAATTTAAACATGAAGCTGTTTTGCATAAATGCTTTGTCGCACCCGTTCTCAGGTGTCGGACTCACATTTGTTTTTAAACAACCTCTTAAACATGGGATGATTATATAGGTTCATGCGCTTACTTTGCAAAGTTACATAAAATGACGTGATGTTTTTTGAACAAAACATTAAAAAAATCACATCGGGATGTAATTATTTTGAAAAAATTGCGTCTAATGATTGTGAAAGGTTGCTTTTGGGAATCTTTCCGTGTGACATGTATGTCACTGGCACACGTTTCAATCAGATTATTACTTGTTGTTATTATGAGACATTTTCAAGGGGCGGTTGCCGTGGCGACACTGCTGCTGTTTGCAATTTCGACCGCTTTCGGGGTCGATGGAAAAGGTAAAAATTCAATCTTTAAGGTCAAAGGCATTGTGACCGACTCGGTCGGGACGGGCGAGTCGTTTGCGACCCTGCGCGTGTTTGCCGATGGTGACTCGCTGAAGACTGCGGCAATGGGTGTGGCCGATGTCGACGGTGTGTTTTCGTTCCCCCTCCCCGCCGCGGGAACCTATGACCTGACTGTCAGCGCGACAGGCAAGGAGGACATCGAGCGTACTTTCGAGGTGACGGCGGCAAAACCGGTCTTCGACCTCGGCACCCTGACCGCCGTGACGGCCTCCAACATCCTCGGTGAGGTGACGGTGACGGCCCAGCGGCCGGTGGTCATGCGCGAGATTGACCGAATCGGGTATGACGTGCAGGCCGACGACGATTCCAAAACCGTCAATCTTGACGAGATTCTCAAGAAAGTCCCGCTGGTGACCGTCGACCCCGACGGCACGATAAAGGTCAAAGGCTCGACCGATTTCAAGATTTACAAGAACAACCGTCCCAACAATTCCTTTACCAAGAACGCCAAGGACATTTTCAAGGCCATCCCGGCCTCGATGATTAAGAAAATCGAGGTCATCACCGACCCCGGCGCCCGAGAGGATGCCGAAGGGGTGGGCGTGGTGCTCAACATCGTCACAATCGAAAACACCGTCATCAAGGGTGTGATGGGCAACGTGTCGGCCAACTGGAACTCCAGCAACCGCACCCCGAGCGGCAACCTCTGGATTACCTCTCAGATTGACAAGGTGACATTCTCGTTTTCGGGCGGCTACAACCATTCGAGCCGACGCGCGTCAAAAAGCCACAGCGAGGCATTCCGCCGCTACGAGGAATCAGGCGACGAGATGTTCTCCGTCTCTGAAAGCGCGGGCAGCGGCAACATGGGGTGGATAAACGGTGACGCATCCTACGAGCTTGACTCGCTCAACCTGTTCACGATGGAGCTCGGCGGCTTTTTCTACCGGTCCAAGAATGACGGCTTTACGACCACCCGCATGATGTCGGGCGATAACCTGCTCTACAAATACACCCGCCGTGATTTAACCGACCCTTATGGGTATGCCGACTTCAACGGAAACTTCAACTACCAGCACTCGACACGCCGCAAGGGCGAGACGCTGACTCTTTCCTACGCCATCTCAACGACAAAGCAGAACCAGACCGCCAGCGGAAACTATGAGGAAATCGTCAACGCGCCGATGCCTTATACCGGCACCCGCAACGACTTTGACCTGCGCTATATCGAACAGACGGTGCAGGCCGACTGGACCCGACCCGTCAACGAGCACAACAAGTTTGACATCGGAGGCAAGTTTATACACCGCAAGAACCACAGCATATCCACCAACGAGTATATCGGCGCGCCCGCGATGGACAGCCACAGCGACTTCTCCCACCTGACCACCATCGGGGCCCTTTATGCCGACTACCGGCTGAACCTCGGGCACTTCGGCGCGCGGGCCGGCGTGCGTTACGAATACTCCCATCTCGCGGCCAAATATCTCGACGGGTCGCAGGAGCCTTTCGGCAGCGACCTCAACGACGTGGTGCCCAACGCCGCCATCTCGTGGAACATCAATGATGCCAACTCGCTGAGAATCTCCTACGGCACTTCAATCTCCCGCCCGGGCATCAGCTACCTCAACCCGATACGCACCGAGACCCCCACGTCGGTATCCTACGGCAACCCGCGCCTCGGAAGCGCCCGCGTGCAGTCGTTCAACCTCAACTACGGACTCATAAGCTCCAACGTCAACATCGACTTCAACTCCGGTTACTCGTTCAGCAACAACGGCATCATCTCGTCAATGTGGACCGGCGAAGACAATATAACATATTCGACCTACGCCAACGGGGGCCGTACCCGCAACTTCAACGCAGGACTATATTTCCAGTGGACCATCACCCCCAAGACATCCTTAATGACCAACGCCTCGCTGCGCTACATGTACCAGCGCAACCCGTCGCTCAACATCCATGCCGACGGCTGGAGCGGCAGCGTGTGGGGGCGCATACAGCAGAAACTCCCGTGGAAAATCACCGCCAACCTCAGTCTCAACTACTGGAGCGGGTTCAAGAACCTCTATGGCGACTATACCTGCCCCGGCATATCGTCCCTCGACTACACCATCTCACTTCGCCGCGCCTTCCTCAAGGAAGACCGTCTGAACGTCAACGTCAGCATCAGCAACCCGGTAGGCCCCTCCACAAGCCGCACCCTCTACACCGAAAGCAACACGGGCTTCTATGGCGAGTCGATGACGGTGAACAACTTCCGCAAACTAATGTGGGTAAGCGTATCATGGCGATTCGGCAACCTCAACGCATCGGTCAAGAAAACCGCCAAAAGCATCAGCAACGACGACCTCGACGGCCAGCGCAAGGAACATTGACGGTTTAAGTTTATCAGACCGGGAAAAAAATTCGTATCTTTGTCACTCATTAAGGAATAAACTGCAATGAGTGACAATTTTGATATACGCACTGCCGCCGACGTGTCAGGTAGCGAGCGCGACCGAGACATCGAAAAAGCGTTGCGCCCCTCCCAGTTTGACTCGTTCAGCGGGCAGGAAAAAATTGTCGAGAACCTGAAAGTATTCGTAGCCGCCGCCCGTATGCGCGGCGAGGCTCTCGACCACCTGCTGCTGCACGGCCCTCCCGGACTCGGCAAAACGACCCTCGCCGGAATCATCGCCAACGAGCTCGGAGTGAATTTCAAGGTAACATCGGGACCGGTTCTCGACAAGCCGGGCGACCTTGCGGGGATTCTCACGTCGCTGGAAGAAAACGACGTGCTTTTCATCGACGAAATTCACCGCCTCAGCCCCATCGTGGAGGAATATCTCTACTCGGCGATGGAGGACTACCGCATCGACATAATGATCGACAAAGGGCCCGGGGCGCGCTCGGTCCAGTTGTCGCTGTCACCGTTCACCCTCGTCGGGGCCACGACGCGCAGCGGGTTGCTGACATCGCCGCTCCGCGCGCGATTCGGCATCAACTGCCACTTGGAATACTACGACCACGAGATACTGGAGCGCATCATCCTGCGCTCGGCATCGCTGCTGCGCGTAAAATGCACAGGCGAGGCTGCCCACGAAATAGCAATGCGCAGCCGCGGCACGCCCCGAATCGCCAACGCCCTGCTGCGGCGCGTCCGCGACTTCGCACAAGTCAAGGGATCGGGAATCATCGACCCGGAAATCGCGCGCTTTTCGCTTGAGGCACTGAATATCGACAAATATGGTCTCGACGAAATCGACAACAAGATTCTGACGACGATTATAACCAAGTTTGGAGGCGGCCCCGTGGGGCTCGGCACCATCGCCACCGCCCTCGGCGAAGACCCCGGGACAATCGAGGAAGTCTACGAGCCGTTCCTCATCAAGGAAGGCTTCATCAACCGCACCCCACGCGGCCGCGAAGTCACCGCCCTCGCCTACTCCCACCTCGGCCACAAACGCGGCACCGGCAACGACCTCTTTTCAATGGAGAATTGAAAATTGAAAATTGAGAATTTCACTTATCATCATCTAAACTTCTATAAAAATACGATGGTTCTGACTGGAAATATTATCGTAGACAAGTCCTATCTGTTCGCTGTCAGAATAGTGAAACTATATAAATTCTTATACCAGAATTTTAAAGAGTCAACTCTTTCTAAACAAATATTACGTTGCGGCACAAGCATAGGTGCAAATGTAGCCGAAAGCCAAAATGCACAGAGCTATCCAGATTTTATAAGTAAGCTTAATATAGCGCTAAAGGAGACTGATGAAACCAAATTTTGGATAAATCTGCTTTATGACACCGAGTATATAAATGAGTCTCAATTTCAGTCATTAAGTTCAGATGTTGAAGAAATATCCAAATTACTGACCTCCATCATCATTAGCAGCAAAGACAAGCAGCGCAAACAAACAGATAAATGATTTAATAAATAATTCTCAATTTTCAATTCTCAATTCTCAATTATAAAGATGGGCAGTGTCAAGAGTCTTGCCAAGGATACGGCGATTTACGGGTTAAGCAGCATTATAGGACGGTTTCTGAACTGGTGCCTTGTGCCGATGTACACCCACGCGTTCCTTCAGGCCGAATATGGCGTGGTAACTATCGTATATACGGTTGTAGCCATCGCACTGATTGTTCTTACCTATGGGATGGAGACCGGCTTTTTCCGCTTTTCGGTCCACGAGCGGTATGATGACCCGATGGAGGTCTACTCCACCTCGCTGATTTCGCTGGGAATCTCGTCGTCACTATTTATCGTGGCGGTCATGCTGTGCCTCGGGCCTATCGCCGATGTGATGGAATGCGCGGGACATGAAAGCTACATCGCCATGATGGCCGTCGCGGTCGCCATTGACGCATTCACCGCGTTGCCATTCTCCTATCTGCGTTTTAGGAAAAAGGCGATGCGTTTCGCGATGCTAAAGCTGATAAACATCGCCTGCAATATCGGCCTGAACATATTTTTTATCCTCATCTGCCCTTGGCTGTGGGAAAACACCCCGGGATGGATTGCATGGTTCTATGACCCGGATTTCGGCATCGGCTACATTTTCCTTGCCAACCTCATCTCCTCGGCGGTGAACCTGTTGCTGCTGCTCCCCGAGCTGCGCGGGTTCCGCTACCGTTTCAACTCCGCGCTGTGGAAAGAGATGATCGTCTACTCGTGGCCGCTGCTCGTGCTCGGACTCGCCGGAGTGATGAACCAGTCAATCTACTCGATTCTGTTCCCGTTTATCTACCCTGACAAGGCCGAGGCTACCGCACAGGTGGGTATCTACGGTGCCAATTACAAGATTGCCATCGTCATGGTGATGTTCATTCAGGCATTCCGTTTCGCCTATGAGCCTTTCATCTTCGCCCGGTCGCGCGACAAGGGTGAGGACAGGCTGCAAAGCTACCGCGACGCGATGAAATATTTCGTCATTTTTGCTATGGCGATTTTCCTCGGGGTGATGTTCTATCTCGACATCCTGCGCTACTTCATCTCCCCCAACTATTTCAGCGGCCTGAGAGTTGTGCCGATAGTGATGCTGGCCGAATTTTTCTTCGGAATATTCTTCAATCTGTCGCTATGGTACAAGCTGACCGACAAGACCATCTGGGGGACATGGTTCTCGCTGCTGGGCCTCGCCGTCACGATCGCGCTCAATGTCATCCTCGTACCCCGCATGGGTTACATGGGTTGCGCATGGGCCGCGTTTGCCTGCTACGGGACGATGATGGTCGTCAGCTACATCGTGGGCCGTGCCAAGTATCCCATCGGCTACAATGTGCCACGACTGATGCTATACTTCACCCTTGCCCTCGGCCTCTATGGGCTGTCAGTCTTGATTACCATCCCGGGCCACCCGTGGCTCAACATGGCAATCCGCACTCCCCTGCTGCTGCTCTACTTCTTCGCAGCCGTCAAAATTGAAAAAATCCCCATCCCGGGACTCGGAAAACTTCTCGGCCGTGCCTGACCAAAGTCTTTGCGAGAGTAAAAGGGTCGTGTTTCATAACGATAATCCGAAGGATTATTCTTTGAATAGCCGGGGGTTGCGCCTGCGTAACCCCCGGAAAAACAAAAAAAATAATGATTGAATCTGTAAAGATTCTTCATCGAGTGCATCTTGTTGAAGAATCTTTACAGATTCTTTTATAAATGCGTTTTCCACACCGTAGGTTGCATCCATGCAACCTACGGCTATTCAAGGGAGCAATCTTTACAGATTGCGGGTCTTTTTGCATTCTTGACAATCGCGTTCAAAACTCGTAGCGGGAGCTGAGGTTGACGAGAAGGGCCGATGAGAGACCCGAGGTGTGACCGGCAGCCGGATTGTGGTAGGCTGTCGAGGGATGAATGGTGAAGTCATAGTGGCTCAGCTCATACCCCACGGTGGCCCGTGCGCTGAAGTGATTGGAAAAACGCATGATGGTTCCGATGTTCACACGTCCCACCATCGTGCCGCTGCCTGCCTCGACCGCATTGTCGATGGCATTGAGACGGAAGTTGTGGTAATAGCCTATGCCGGCCTCGGCAGTCAGGCTGACTCGATTGCTGCAGACGTGGGTGTAGACGGGCGACAGGACCGCTCCGAGACTGTGAAGTGGGGCGATATAGGTGCGGTCGTGGCGGATGTCGACAATGAGGGGTGTCGACAGAAGTCCGAGGTCGAGAGCAAGGCTCCAGTGGTCACTGAATGCCGCCGCGCCTCGGAAACCGGCCGTCAGCGCGGGGAGCCGCACGATGCTGCGGCCGTCGCCGAGCGACACATGCCCCAGCGGGAGCGAAAGTCCTGTTTCAAGCGAAAGATAGGAGAAATTGTGGTTAGGCTCCATCGCCTTAATCCTTATGTCGAGCTGCCGCCGGTCAAAAAGCAGGTCGCCCAGATAATACCCGAGACGCGTGGCAAGAATGCCGATTCCTGCACCCGCAACCACGTCGGTCGGGAAGTGATGGCGGTCGACCACCCGCTCGACCGCGACCCCGGTTGCGACAGTATAGGCCCCGATTGTGTACCACGGTGACCGCCACCCGAGTTCCTCGGCCACCATCGTGGCCCCCATGAACGCCCATGCCGAGTGTCCCGAGGGGAACGAGCGGGAATCAGAACCGTCGGGACGCGGGGAATCGACACCGTGTTTCAACCCGTAGACCGTACCGGCCATCAAGGCGGTGGCAACAGCCTGAGACACAACCATGCGTCCCCACCCCGAGCGAGTGGGCTGTCCGGCTATTTTCATAATCCAAGGCAGTGCCATCGGGGCATATTGCAGATAGTCGGCTCCATGATCGCTGCGACCTCCGGGAGAGGCGACATGATATGAACGGGGATAAGCGTAATGTCCCGCAAAACCGAGGCCGAGCATCCCGGCACCGGCGGCGGCAGGCACCCAGTCATGGCGCACGGCGGACGGCAATTCCACCACGCTGTCGCCCGTCAATGCCAGCGGCACACTGTCACGCGACAGCGTGTTACCCCTCGATGACTGGACGACAAGAGCGACGGTGGCTAAAAAAACGAAAAAGCGGCATAACTTCATACCATTATCTAACGCAAGAATGGCACGATAAGTTATACCGCAATATAAAATTTATTGCACAAACGAGTTAAACGAGTGTGGTTTCAGCGTGACGTTGACATATTTATGCCCCATTTTCAAGGTCACGTCACGCGTCTCGTCAGTGCGGTTGGCGACAGCGGCGGCATAACGGCCATCCTTGTCGCGCACGATGAGCGCGACAAGGTCGCTGTTGTCTCGTCCTGAATAACCGACAATCTCACAACCCGGGGTCAGAATCCCGGCAAAATGCCTGACGGCATAATATTCGGGCGTATAGCGGATTGTGCGGGTTTCGGGATCAAGTTCCACAAGGGCGTTCTGATTCCATCCCCACGGACTTGTCCCGCGCTTGGGAAGGAGGAAGTTCCAGTTGTACCACTCGTCGCAACCGCTGCCGAAGTTGTCGGCGATAAGGAAAAATGTATGCTCCCCGGCTTTCCAGTCCATGTCGCCGTTGCCACACTCGCTCTCGGAGCAGATATATTTCATCGCGGGATACTGCGCGCGGATGGCCGGGAGGATTTCGCGGCCTTCCCACTGAAACCCGATGCCCGAGACAACGCTGCGCAGCGAATCGTCGGCGAGGATGCGCTCCACATGGTCCTGACGGTTGGTGTTGAATGTCCCGAGATAGAGTTTCACCTCGGGATGATGCTTCTTTAGCGTCGGGGCGAGATAGTCGCGATTGAAACGCACTGTCCCCTCGGCTGTCCATGCACAGCCGGGATAGGGGGTATAGCTGTAAGCCTCGTTCTGATAGATTACCATGTCGACCGGCACGCCCTGCTCGGCATACGCGTCGATGAACTTGCAAAAATAGTTGGCATAAGCCTGAAGATAGCGCGGGTCCTGAATGAAATAGTCCTGAGTGGCGAGGCGGCGCGGAAACTTGCCGTCGCGCTCACCGAGGAATTTCATCTCGTCCTCGTCAATATCGTCGACCGACCCGAAAAGCAGGTAGTCGATGCGCGGGTCTCCGTTGTTGTGACGGCTGCTGACCACCGGATAGTCATGGTTTATCTTCATCCACGACGGGGGCGACCAAGGTGAAATCCAGAATGTCAGGCCGGGGTTATATTTCTGCGCGGCACGAATCAGGGGTATGATTCCGCGCTTGTCACGCTCGATGTTGAAATAGCGCAGTTCGAGGTCGCCGGCGACCTCGTCGCAACTGTACCACTCGCGGCCATAGTCGTTGCAGTTCATCGACACGCGCCCGCGTGTGAACTTCAGCTCGCCATCGGGGGCAAAGAGACGGCGCATCAGCTCGTCCTGCTCGTCTCGGGTCAGCATCAGGAACGCGTCCCAGTCAAGCTCGTTGAACGTGGTGCCCAGATGGCTGAACGCGTGTCCCCCGGTCGTGTCGTCGGCCGAGGCGATGACAGCGGATGACGGCTTTGACGACATCTTGACCGATGACCGCGCCCACATGTCGGCATCAGTACTCTCAGCCCATTTCAGAGACTGGGCCTGTGATGAAACTCCCCATCCGGCCGCGACAGCCAGCAAGGAAATACAGATTCGGGATAATGAATTCATGATAAAAGGGGTGATAATGATATTTGTTGACAAATATAGAAAAAAGAGTGGATTAATCGCTCAAAAAGGTGCTGATTAATCCACTTTTTCCTTGGACATCAACAATTATATACGCCTGAAGGCCGTAAAACACTCATTCTCCGCGAAATAAGCATACCCCGACAACTTTTGAACGAAATACGGCCAAAACAGCTTGCTTTTTCCTGTTAAAAAACGTATTTTTGTATCCTATTTCCACCATTTACACATCAATGCTTATGAAAAGATTTTTACTGCATTTATCGGCGTGACGCTGCTGTCGACATCGGGCGCAACCGTGTCAGTCACCGACGTGGTGTCACAGAGCAACATCAGCTCCGTGCTGAAAGCAATGCCCCGGCAGGTCAGCGCACCCATTCAGGGCGAAACTGCAAACCTGTCGCGCAAGTGTCACAGCTATTTCAGCGTGAACGGATTTGTGGCTGATCAGGACAACTGCGGCAGTGTCGCACAGTTGGTAAATGCCGAAAACGGCGAATGCCAACTGGTTTATCCCGTGGCCGAGATGAATACCGACCCCATCAGCGGCAGAATTGCCGACGACAAGGCGACATTCAATCTCCCTCAGGTCGTAAGACAGGTTACAATCGAGGAAGACGGAGAGCAGGTGACTTACGACATTGTCGTGGCCGCGTTCACCAAGCAGCTGCTGGACGAAGGATATGAAACATGGCTGGCACCCGACAACCAGACCGTCATATTCAACCTCGGCGCCGACGGGTCGCTTACCGCCTCTGATCCCGACGTGATGATCGGTGTCGGTATCGACATGGACGAGTATGGCATCCAATGGACAGGATTCGGCGATATAAACATCGAAATGTCCCCGATGACAGCAGAAACAGTCGAAGTCCCCGCATCACTTGCGGTTGAGAACTATGTGGTCAGCAGCACCGATTCGCCCTATATCGCGCAAGTAGGATTTGACGGAAACGACGTATATGTCAAGGGCCTTATTTCCGCTATGCCCGAAAGCTGGATAAAAGGCACTCTCGACGAAGATGGCAAGGTGACCTTTGCCAACGGCCAGTATCTCGGCATCGCCCGCTCGGCGACGGTCTATCGCAACTATACCTACTGCGTTGTGACCACCGAAGATTTCGATGAAAATTGGAACATCGTCTATGGTGACACCGAGGCTCCGTTTGTGGTGGACTATGACAGCGAGGCCAAGACATTCACTTTCCAGCCCGAAGATTATCTCTACATGAGTCTTGACCCCAAGGATTTGGTCATCAGGTCTTTTTCCAATTTCGTATCACTTGAGTACCGAGGAGTTTTCGAGCCCACCACCCCTCCCGACCCCGTGGTAGACTACTTCGAGCCATACGACCCGGAGAACGGTTATGCCGAACTGGATTTCACGATGCCCGACTATGGTGCCGACGACAAGGTTCTCGACTATAACAATTATTACTATAACATTCTCGTCGACGGCAAACCCTATGAGTTTACCCCCGAGGTATATTCGTCAATCAGCGCGCCGATGACCGATGTCCCCTACAGCTTCACCGACAACGATGACATCTACAGCTACGCGGAAGGTTACCACATCATTTATCTCCGCATCCCCGAGTACAAGTCACTCGCCATCCAGTCAGTCTATACCATCGACGGAGTGACCCACAAGAGTGCGGTTGTGACCTTGGACGAATCGTCGATTGACACTCCTGCCGCCGAGCTGTCGCCCGTCGTGTCAGAACAATACTTCGACCTCTCGGGCCGCGCCGTCGCCAATCCCTCTACCGGCCTCTACATCCGCCGCGCGACCCGTGCCGACGGCACCGTCACCGCCACTAAAGTAGTCGTGAAATAACGCAGCCATCAACCGCAGCCACACGCGTTCAGCAAGGCAGGCTGTGTCGCAATTGAACCGCCCCCTAAAAGTTATTCGTCTAACTTTTAGGGGGCAGTTCATTTTGAGTCAATGCAAAAATTTAGGGTCATCGGATTTTTCCGGTGGGCGGAGGAAATGTCGGAGCATAGAGTTATCTTTGCAAAATGAAACCAGACCAACTACTCAGATCCATCCTCCCCGAAGTCCTGATAGACAACTTCGACATCAATCGATTTGAAAAAAGCGATACCCGCTTCGATATATGGCTTGATGAGAAGAAAGAGCAACTTCGCGAAGACAAGTACAATAGAAACATAATCTCCTACGGTTTTGGAGATTACCACACCATACGGGATTATCCCATAAGGGGGCGTGCCACATACCTGCATGTGCGTAAGCGCAAGTGGCTGGACAAAGCTACCGGCGAGATATTCAGTTATCAGTGGGATGTATCCGAGTTCGACGGCACAAGGCTTAACGCCGAGTTCGTCGCTTTTTTAAAAGAGGGAGATTGAGAGCACTCCCGTCAGCATCTCCACTCTTGCCGCACGCAACGGACTGAACGGACAGACACTGCGCAAGCAATACAAGGAGGTTATCAGTGGCTATCGGTCATGGGACCAGCTTGACCATGCCGATGAATACATATTGTATACTGAAAATTTCGGCGCGGACATGAGTCTTGACGAGACCTGTCTGAGCAATGGTGAAGTCTATACCATACTGACCAACAAGGACGCGCATGGAGGCAAAGGGGCTCTTGCGGCAATGGTCCGTGGCGTGGCGAGTGACACTGTGTCGGCGATACTGCGAAAAGTGCCTTTGAAACAGCGCCTTAAGGTAAAGACGGTTACGACAGACCTTTCTTCAGCCATGATGCTGACTGTCAGAAACGTGTTTCCCGGAGCATCGCTTGTCAATGACCGGTTCCATGTCCAGCAGCTCATTTCCGAAGCTGTTGACCAACTGAGGATACGACACCGTTGGGAGGTACTTGATGCCGAGAACAATGCCATCAGGGAGCATCGCCGGAAGCGAAAGAATGCAACTTCAAAAGAAGAACGCGAACTAATCGGGCAGTGGGAACCCGAAAGGATGGAGAATGGCGAGACCATGCCCCAGATCATGGCTCGCAGCCGGCATATCATACTCAAACACAAATCAAAATGGAACGGGCAGCAGAAAATACGCGCCCGGATATTATTCAGAAAGTTTCCCGATCTGGAAAAGGCATACGGGCTGTTTCTAAAGCTTGTGGACATATTCAACGAGAAGACTTCTGCCGGAGTTGCCAGACTGAATCTCGCCAGATGGTACAACGAAGTGGAAGCCTTCCGAAATAATGAATTCAACAAGGTTATGGAGACCTTCGAGAACCACAACACCACAATAATCAACTATTTCGAGCGAAGGCTCACCAATGCATCGGCAGAATCTTTCAATGCCAAGATCAAGGCGTTCAGAACACAGTTCCGAGGAGTCGGCGACATCAAATTCTTTATGTTCAGACTGGCCACGCTATACTCTTGACATTTCCTCCGCCCACCGGAAAAATCCGATGACCCAAAATGGAACTGCTTATTCGGTCACGCTATCTGCTGTTTAAATCAGCCGACAACTGGACTGAACGTCAGAAACAGCGGGCAGCGATATTATTTGAGAAATATCCGGATATAAAGAAAGCATATTATTGCTGTCCGATAAAACTCAAATAGCGCAATAAAGTATGGCTCGAACGCTGATTTTACGGTGTTCGAGTCTTCTTTTTTACCTTACAAGCCCCCTCAGTCAAACAGAGACGGTTCGGGAGGCGCTCCGGAGGCCTCGGAAAGGATGATTTCCCACTCTTTTTCCGGGTTGTTAAACAGGCTGTTGAAGTCAACGTAGTACATCAGGGTAATTCTGACCATTGTTGCCAGCCCGGAGAAGCTCCACTGGCGTTTCAGCCCCTTCTGCATCACCATCAGCAGTAGATTGGCGATTAGTGTGATCCAGATCTGGATCTTGATGGCATTGGCGCTCTCGCCATAGAAGTATTTAAGTGGAAAGTTTTGTTTCATCTGCTTGAACAGCAGCTCAATTTCCCATCTCTGTCGGTATATCGCGATGATTTCCTGCGGGTCGGACT